>Ga0222718_10000050_pt1 | contig 123696 bp, 134 predicted proteins | sample C33_27DmetaG_FD_165045 | JGI IMG/M metagenome (GOLD analysis project Ga0222718, IMG submission 165045) | Estuarine water microbial communities from San Francisco Bay, California, United States - C33_27D | ecosystem: Environmental > Aquatic > Marine > Unclassified | place: USA: California...
CGACCGACAAAGCTAGATCGTGCAATGAACAAGGCCGCCGCCGTGCCCAAGATGGTCGAGACGATCATCGTCATCAGGGCCAGCTTGAACGAAAAGAAGAAGGCAGAGAGGTACTTTTCTGAGTTCAGGAAAGAAATCACCCAGCGTAGGGACAATCCTTTGGGGGGAAAGGTCAAGAACTCTCCGGTTGTCAGGCCCGCAAGCACCACAACAAGGATCGGAAACAGCAGATAGCAAAAGCCCAAGATTGCAAGGATTAGCATCGGCAGCGGGATTTTGCGTTCCATCAGGCAAGCCCACCGGAACTGCGGTTGCCCAGTTTCAGATAAACCGCGACGGCCGTGGCGCTGATCAAAAACAGGATCACGGCAACTGTGGCTCCAAACTGAAACCGCGCGCTTTCAGCGACCTGCTGATAGATGTGGATCGGCAAGACGCCGACGCGAAATCCGCCCATCAGCGCCGGCACGATATAAGACGAGATCGACAAGGCAAAGACTAGCAGGGAACCCGACAGAATACCAGGCATTGAGGCGGGTAAAGTTACCCGCATGAACGCCCTTCGGCGTGAGGCCCCTAGAGAGCGCGCGGCCTCTTCAAGGCTGGGCGGGATGCCCATAATTACGCCAACAAGGGTCAGGATCATGAAAGGCAGCGCGAACTGAACGAGTCCGAAGACCACGCCACGAAAGTTATACATCAGCGCGATCGGACCATCCGTCAGCGCCATGCTTTGAAGAATTTGGTTGATAAGCCCATTGTCGCCAAGAATCACCATCATCCCATATAATCGGATCACCATGTCCAGCTGCATCGACGCCAGCACGAGGATCAGCAGAAAGGTGTTTCGCGCCGGGTTTTCCGTTTTGGCAATCACAAAAGCCATCGGATAGGCGACGATTAAGGTGATCGCAGAAACGATGCTGGCCAGCAGGATCGATCGCCCCGCCGCTATTAGGTAATTCGAACGCGAGAAGAAGCGGATGTAATTGTCAAACGTCAGGTCGGAAACCAATGCAACCTGCCCAACCTTCGCCGGATTGAAAGAAGTTGCGAACAGCAGTCCGACCGGAATCACAAAGAACAACACGAAAAACGCGACCAGCGGGACGACCAAAAGCCATTTGAATTGATGTTGGGAAAGGCCGCTTGCCCTGACTGCCGTAGCTTTAGTCATCCGCTTGGCTCCGCATAAAGGCATCCAAAGCTGCCCATTCACGAAAACCGACGATGGGTTTTGGGTCCGGGTAAGGGTAGACTGCTTTGTTAGTGGTTTGACTGCTTTGGATCGCCCCATGGGCGGCCGTGATAGCATTTGGTAGAGGGTCGATGACTTTGAGCCCGTCGAGGGCACTACTGATTTCATCCGCAAACCCAAGCATTCCGGTACAGCCAAATATAACGGATGTTGCCCCGCGTTCCATGGCCCGCCTTGAGCCCTCAATAGTCGCCGCGAGCGCGGTCTTTCGGTCCGATTCCAAGGCAAGAACAGGGACGCCGATACCGATGATTTCAGTCATCCGGTCAGCCATCTCATATCTCCGCGCCAGATTGACAAAGGCGCGTTCTTGACGCTGCAATACTGTCACGATGGCGAAATTTGTACCTGCTGCACGCATTGCAGCCTCACAACAGCCAATAACAGGGATCGAGACCGCCTCGCGTGCCGCGTCAAGGCCGGGATCGAGCATGCAATCAATTATGACGGCCTGCACGCCGTCTTCTTCGGCCTTGATCGCGGAATCGACCACTCCGGGTGCCGCCAGAACTTCATCAACCGCAGATTCTATCGAGGCCGGGCCCTGTTTGACCTGAGAATTCGTCACTCTGCATCCGTCCGGTGCGGCCAAGGCAGCGGCGCGAAAGCCTGTCGTGACGATTGGCGTGATGACGTGAACCCATCTCAAAACGAATCCCCCTGATCCAACTGTTTCTCTTGTGGATCATCCTGCTTAAGAAGTGATGGAGAGACGACTACCCAATCGGGTAGTTAGTCATCAATTATACCCAGCATTCTCGCCTGACTGACCGCACGCGCCCGATTATGAACGTGCAATTCGCCGTAAATTTGTTTGAGATGATATTTGACCGTGTTGGAGGAAACCCCCATGACGCGACCAATTTCCTTGTTGGACAAACCCTGCGCCAATAGCTCTAAATACCGCCTCTTGGACTCACCTTGTCGGTCGCATGATTGCCCCTCGGTCGATGAAATTCCGCCCGATGACCAATGATGCATGATTTCTGACAGCTGATGGCGTTGCACCGTGTCGATGGGTACTTTCAGCCGTTCGCCGTCCAAAGCGGCCTGAACTACGGGTTGAAGCGACAGCCCCTCATCAAGAATAAATCGCCGAAAAGGCTGTTTCCCAAGAAGGCGAATCGACGACAAAAGCGCGCTGGTTGCGTCGCTGCGCCCGTTCAACTGCAAATGGGCCTGAGCGCGGATCACACGGAGTTTGGCCAGAGACAGCAGTTGTCCGCCTCTGATCGCGTTTTCTTCAGCCAGATCCACAAAATCAAGTGCACGTTTGGCGCGGCGTGCACGAACCAGCCAACGGGCGATAGCAACGTTGGTGGTGCCGTGACGAAGACCCCAATCCATTTGCGGCTGATTTGCATCCAGCTTTCCTGGATCCAAGCCAATACGTTGCATCTCGATGATGGCTGTCTTGATCTCGTCGCTGAGCGTCAGCGCACGTATGCGCTCGACGGCCATCAATCGCGCTAAACGCGGCATCTGACGGTCGCGGGCCGCAGCATCTGCATGGGCAAGTTCGCTTAAAGCACCCGGCAGTCCGGCCTGCACAAAGGCAAGTCGGGCACGAACGCGGTAGGTTGCCGCTAAAACATCAAGCCACGCGTCCGTTTGCTCGATACTTGTCAACGCATCGGCCAACAGCGATTGAGCGTCTCCCATTTTATTCATCTCGTAGTAAACTTCGGATTTCAGCGCCTTACAGATCGCACGAAGCCCCTGCGGGTCACCATCCAACTGATCTAGGCTTCTTTCCATCTGGTCATATTGGGCAATGGCGCCGGTCAGATCCCCACGCATCATGCGAATTTGTCCCAGATGGGTATGCATGTGTAACGAGCCGAACTGCGCCCCGCCTAGCAGATAAAGCCGAATTGCGTTTTCAGCATGATCCTGTGCGCGGTCGAATTCTCCGCGATGAAGCGCGGCAGTGGACAGGTGATTGAACGTTAGCGCTTGACCGACCTGATCACTCGCCGGTAGCGTTGACAACAATCTTTTTAAACGCGCCGAGTCCTCCTCTGTCAGAGCGCGGTCCTCGTATACCTTAACATGGGCATCAACAAGCAGCAGGTCCGCAGCGTGCGTCCCAACAGCAGGATCAGTTTCGTCAGTTGCGGACGTCATGTGTTTCAGTTGTTCGCGCGCTCCGGTCGGATCGCCAATCTTGGCAAGAACAAATGCTGAAGCGAGTTTTGCCTGCGGCGAGACACCGTCTCCAGGCCGCTCCGTGGCAATCGCATCCAAGCCGGGCATATTTGGCGCACGCATGTAGGAACGCCAGTCATTATTGTGATCAGTGTGCCCGACAGTCAAAATTGCCCGTTTGGGCTTTTCTAAATTGTTTTGCACCATCTGTGGAGTATAACAATGCTCAACGGAAAATCAACGATGGGTTACTTACCCCTGTCTAGCCCCATTTCTCAGTACCACTAATTTTTGTTTTCTCTAATAAAGTTTCAGGGACGGGTGTTCTCATGCCCAATGCATGATGAGGTCTGATCTGGTTTTACTGCCTGAGCCAAGCATTGATTGTGATCTGAGCTTGTTTGGTGGTGTGGAACCATTCAGGCTGGCCGCAGTGATCAGTCCTTTACAAAAAGCTTTCGTTCCATGTTGCAGAAAACCTCCGCCGGTCCGCTATCCTTAATCAGAATGGTTTCGGTGGTCTCAAGGCCCCAGCCGTCCATCCACAGCGCCGGCATGAAATGAAACACCATTCCCGGCTGCAGGATAGTTTCGTCTTCTGTGCGTATAGAGGCCGTACGTTCACCCCAGTCCGGCGGATAGCTTAGGCCGATCGGATACCCCATGCGCCCCAACCGCTCCATTCCGTGCTTTGTCAGCACATCCAAAAACGCCTTTGCGATGTCCGCCGTGCGATTGCCAGCCTGTGCTGCATGAATGCCTGCTTCGATCCCTTCCATCTGCGCCACCTCGGCGCGACGCATATCGTCGGTGGGCGTCCCAAGAAACACTGAACGGCACAAAGGTGCATGATAACGGCGATAACAGCCCGACAGTTCAAAAAAGGTCATTTCGCCTTCGAGCATCGGTTTTCCGTTCCATGTCAGATGGGCGGCTGTGGCATCCAGACCCGATGGGGTCAAAGGCACAATCGCTGGATAGTCACCCCAATCGTCGTCAACACCTGTGATCCCGGCATGCATAATATCGGCAACCAAGTCGCTTTTCCGCACCCCTACAGCCGAGCGGTCAATTGCAGTCTGGATGACTTTCTCAGAAATCCGAGCGGCTTTACGAATAAAACTGATTTCCTCGTCTGATTTGATAAGTCGCGGCCAGTTCACCAGAGCCGTTGCATCCACCAAGGTGGCATCCGGCAGGGCATCGCTAAACACCTGATGCGCCTTGGCTGAGTAATAGTAGTTCTCCATTTCCACCCCGATACGGGCCGATCCGTATCCACGTACCTTAATCTTTTCGGCCAGATCCTGCATCGGATGATAGACGGTTGATTGAATGAAATGGTCGCCATAGCCAAGTATGTTTTCAAGATCCATCCAGCACGTCCGGCGTCCACCCATCATATCCATGTAGCGGCCCCACCAGATCGGTTGGTCTTCCATACCCAAAATGACACCCTGATGCACATAGAACGACCAGCCGTCATACCCGGTCAGCCAAGCCTGGTTAGACGGATCTGTGACAAAAATTACATCCACCTTGGCTTTGTCCATCGCCGCACGGGTCAGCGCGATGCGTCGATCGTATTCGGTTTGCGAAAACGGGGCTAATTCAATGGGCATATTATCCTCCTCATGGGGCAAGCGCCGACGTATCAAAAGCTCTGTCCCCCCAACAATTTCTGACAATCACATGATGCCCGTTGCTTGACGTATGCTTTGGCACAATGCTGTTGTGCTCTACATTGAGTGCGCCAAAGGCCACGCGTCAACCAGAATAATAGGCTCTGAGGATATGATTTGCGACATGAAATGAAAGCGACAAATGCCGCTCCAATACCGCTACTTCAAAACGAGTCCAGAGATCATCCAACTCACAGTCATGCTGCATGTGAGATTTCCACTCTAACTGAGGAACGTAAAAGACTTACTTCATGAGCGTGGAGTAGATGTAAGTTATGAATCTGTCCGCTACTGGTGGCACCGGTTTGTCTCTCAGTTCGTAAGCAAGATCCAATTGCTCAATTTTACAGTTAAGGACCGCTTTCGGGACCGCTTTTCCAAAAGGACATCTATATAACCTATTGATAATAAATAACCTTATTTAAGTTCGGTCGCATACCCGGTGCGCCATTTTCCTCACTTTTTCTGAATAAATACAATGATAACAGTGAACTGGACCATTTATCGGGACCGCTTTTGGGACCACTTGGTCAGATTTAGTTGAAGTTTTACTTTTGGGATCAAAAAGGGATCTAAAACTCTTCTTCGGGATCAATCACGTGGTCTAGAACCATTATTAATCTCGTTTCTTCTCTGCCGTTGGTTGGTGGTGATCTATGAAGCAGATTAACTCTTGGTTTAGTTGGCCATAAAAGTCCTTTGAGCAAAATTGGAACGCCAGTTTGGAGTGTGTAAACATGTTTTGGATCTTCTCCACGCTCAGATATACCATACTGAGTTCCCAAACCCCTGTAAGTACAGATGAGGCGAGCAGTTACTGAGTCTACGTGAAATTTTGGGCATATACATGTCTCTACTACATTAAAACGTAATCTTAGGTATTTCGATTTTACTAATTCAGAGAATAATGTTGTTAGATTAGTGATATCGCTTTCAAACCACGCTCGATTGGGCCCAGGTGGCAAGCCTGAAATATCAAACAAGTTGGTCACTGTTTCGGTAACTAAGTTGGTTGGAATAATTACGCGTCCTGTAGGTAGCACCCCACGCTCTAAACCATTTATCCATGCTTGTTTATCTATGGGGAAATCGCGGCCCCAAATAGCAGCAGAACAATCGGTGTCATTAAATGAGTCAAGGAGTTTAGGGTCTGATACTGAGCTTACACCTACAGGCTGTGTAACAAAGTTTTTTGAATTGATATTCATGCTGCATCTTCCTCACGTCGCCAAATAGGAAAGGGATCTGTCAAATCCGGCAAATCTTCAAGGCTTGAAGCTTGTGCTTTTGGCACGAGGCATTCGTCAAGTTTTGTTTTTATTTGCTGCCAATCTATACCCGATCCGATGAAAACAATTTCTTGACGCCTGTCACCCCAAGGCTCACTCCAATGTGTTTTAATGTAGGCCTTTGTGTTTTCATCTTTTGGCAGTCGTTCTTCTGGTACTGTAGCCCACCATATACCAAGAGGTTTTATACTTGATAGAGACCCGGCTAGGGAAAACTCTGCAACCCATTCTGGGCGCGTGGAGATCCAAAAATGTCCCTTTGCTCTAATAACCCCAGGCAGGTTTCCATTTAAAACTTCAAGTATTTTTTCGGGGATGAAAGGCAATCTTGCGCGATAAACATAGGAATTCACGCCATACTCTTCAGTTTCTGGAATGTGATCAGCGAAGCCATAAAGTTCTTTTGCCCATAGCGGATGTTCATGAGCTTTTTCAAAGTCAAAAAGTCCAGTATCCATTATTTTATCAATTTGAACTCTGGAGTAGTTAGTTTCTATTATTTCTGTATCTGCATTAAGACTTCTTATGATTTTGCGAGCAGCGTCTGTTTTTGAAGCCCCTGCATCGTTAGTTTTATTCAAGATTACCACATCCGCAAATTCGATTTGTTCGGTCAGTAGGTGCACTAGAGTTCTGTCATCATCTTGCTCCAAACTTTCTCCACGATCTTTGAGAAAATCGTGAGATGAAAAGTCATTTAATAGATTTACTGCATCAACAACTGTTACCATTGTGTCGAGGCGAGCTACGTCAGCTAAGCTCAAACCTTGCTCATCGCGAAACTCAAAAGTGGCGGCTACGGGTAATGGTTCAGAGATACCCGTTGACTCAATAAGTAGGTAGTCAAATCGGCCCTCCAAAGCCAGCCTTCGTACTTCTTCAAGTAAATCGTCTCTTAAGGTGCAGCAAATACATCCATTTGACATCTCAACCAAGGTTTCATCTGTTCTACTTAGTTTCGTCTGAGCCTGTACAAGATCTGCATCGATATTAACTTCTGACATATCATTAACAATCACGGCAACTCGGCGGCCCTCACGATTATTCAGTATTTTATTCAGTAAAGTAGTTTTTCCAGCTCCTAGAAAGCCAGATAAAACTGTGACGGGTAGGCGAGGGTCATTCATTTTATACTCCTGCTAAATATAGAGAGCTTTTTATGTTATGTTATAACATAATACAAGAAGTCTATTTAAACCATTAAAAAATTAAAATGCTATTGAAGCAAAACTGAAAGCATCTGGTTATCACCTTGTCTACTGGCGTACACTTGACTCCAGGACCACTTTTGGGACCACTTGGTCAGATTTTGCCTTAAATCGTCAAGAAGTCACGAACACCCCACTTGCATCCAGTAATGACACTTCCGTCATTCAGATGATGTAGCAGGACATGGCAAAACTCCCTGCCTATGTCTTTAGACGTTCAAATGGCTCGTATCGGTAAAAGCGGCATGTACCCAAGAAGCTGCATCCCCTCATCGGCAAAGACACCCTGTATCGCCAACTGGGAGTGGCGATGCATAGGTAATCTGTCGCCAAGATTATGTGTTACTATACATGCAAGCTTCGTGGTAACTCTTTAGTGCCTTGTTAAAAATTGCTAAGGAATACCAGAATGATATCTCAGATCCCTCCTTACTCACAAACATCAATGGTCGAAGTAAAAACCGGTCTCTCGCTTTATACCGTCGAACTCGGTAACCCAGTTGGCGCACCGATGCTGATCTTGCACGGCGGCTGGGGACCAGCGGACAATGAAGAGCATAGGTTGGATATTTTGAACGAAGAGATACGTTCTAAGTTTCGAATAATCTATTTTCATCAACGTGGGTGGGGACGGTCAAAAATTGAAGAGGTATCTGGAACCGATACCTCCACCGGGATTGACGCAAACATCGCCGATTGTGAAGTGTTAAGGCAGCATTTTGGTATTGATAAATGGGAAGTCGTTTATGGCGGTTCGAATGGTGCTACTCTAGGGTTGGCCTATGCCGCCAAATATTTTGGCAGTACTGTTTCTGGGTTGGTATTGCGCGGCTTGTGGCTTATTCGGGAGCAGGATTTGGACCACGACTATGGGGACGGTAAAAACGGCAAGGGAAAGTATTATCCTGAGCAGTGGCGTCGGTTCATTGGGCATGTTGGATACAAGACACGAGCTGATTTGGAAAGATTGGAAAAAACTGAGAATCCTGGGTTGGAAATCGTAAAAAAATATTGGGAATTGATGACGGGCGAAAGCCCAGACGAAAGTCAAAAAGCAGCGGTAAGCTGGTTGAAGTGGGATAATCTGGGCGCAACTGTAGGTGTCAACAATGATAATCCTCGCGCAACTAGTATCGAGCTACTGACTTCAGATGAGGATATCGTTAAGTTGGGTTTGACCTTTTACAAGAGTTTGAATTCGCATGCGTCTGCAATTAACTCGAAAAACTTTCTTGATACGGTAGTTGCGAAAATCCACGGAGATGGTGAGCGTGTTATTGAAAGTCGTGAGGAACGTGTTCGTTCTTTACGGAAAAAAATAAGATTGATCACTGGCGAATTCGACATGCTCTGCCCCCCCGCTTTTGCCTATGAAGTTATTGAAAAGCTATTAGAGAGCGAAGCAGTTACGGATGAGCGAACTGAAAGTGAAAGTTGCACGCTGAAGAAAACATGTCAGATTGTAAAGGGAGCTTCCCATTCTCAATACGACCCGGGCATGCCTGACGCCATTCAGAAAGCGATGCTTGGAATTGCGTTTGGTGAGCATTAGTGATGACCAGGGAGAAAGCAGATATGATGATTTCACGACATGCAGGATCTGATGGTCGCCTCATACTCGTTTGTCTGACGGCATTGTCAGATTAAACCACCCTTGAGCTGATGAGGGTGCCTCTCTAACGTTGTCTCATGACAGAGCACAGCCCCTCTCGTTACTTTAACATCAGTCCAGAGATCATCCACCTTGCGGTAATGATGTATATCCGGTTCCCACTTTCGCTTAGAAATGTAGAGGACCTTATGCATTCGAATATGATTAAGGATGATTTCAGTTGTTATACTGAAAGCCTTTAAAGGAGTATTTTACAACTTAGGCCTATTGGGAAATGACTTTAGTCTATTGCAAAAGATTTCGGCCTGAGTGCAATAGTCAGTCAGAACTTTTCGTCAAACATTCATCTCATCGCTCAAACGACGCAACCGTGCGTGTGTTGATGCGATAAGAAAATTAAGAAATGATGGAGACAAAAATGAAATATGTAATGACTAGAAATATACTCGCCGCTGGATTAATATCTATCGCCTCATCTGCTCTAGCGATCGACGCTTCGGATATTATCAATCGCATGGAGACAAGCGGGTATACGGATATTGAAACATCAACGACTTTGTTCGGAAATACTTTGATTGTTGGGATCAAAGATGGCTCGAAACACGAATTCGTCTTAAACAAATCAGGTGTTGTACTGCGTGAAAATATTAGAGAAAATTTTAAACAAAGTTTTTGGGGTAGCAAATTTTTCCAAATATTTGATGTTGATGGTGACGGTGAATTAAGTGCTGAAGAACGCAATAATGCCAGAAGTAAGATACATGAAAAGGTGGATAGTGATGGTGACGGTCAGTTAAGTGCCGATGAACGGAACAATGCTAGAAGTAAATTACGTGAAAAGATACGTGAAAGGCTCTCAAGCACGAGTGACAATGCGTCTAGCAACTAATGCTGTCACAAGTCGAAGTTGATGCAGTGCTAGATGCTTTCACTTTATGGGATGACGATAAAAAGGCAGAATATGGGAATGTACACCGAGAAAGTGATTCATCCTCCTCGGGGTTTCAGGAAGTGAACCTGAAACTCCCCATACTTGGAGTGCTTGTCTATTGTGTTTCGCTCATCGCGTTCACAATAGACTTTCTTTCTCAAGTCACAGGCTGGAAACTTCTGTCTGCGCTTCCATGGGTCTTGCATGAAATATTCACGCTAATGACTTTAGTCGGGTTGTGCGTTGGAATGTACTTCATCATACGATCCCATCGATTGGCTGCAAATAACACTCGCTATCTTGCGAAACAACTCGATGCAGCTAAGGGTGCGTTCCAAAGTGGAATTGATGGGTATTTTGAACAATGGGAGCTGAGCGAAGCTGAAAAAGACATTGCGTTATTCACTATCAAAGGCATGACCATTTCAGAGATCGCTGAGATCAGACAAACCAAGCAGAGTACGATAAAGACGCAGTCTAGTGCGATTTATAAAAAGGCAGGGGTGTCGTCTCGTTCTCAGCTCGTAAGTTTACTCATCGAAGAATTACTTAAATAGGCGTGGGAATAACTGCGCCTATTCAACTCGAAAGCATTAAATTCGGATAAATAAATGCTAAGAAATATTTATGTGTGCTTTGCTTTAATGTTACTAGCAGCTTGTAACGCAAATGGGCTTCAGTCAGTAGAATCGACTGGTGCAGATCAAGTAGCATCAACAAATGGACCTATGGCAAAAGCCAGTAAAAAAAAATCTGTTTGCAAAGCCAAAGGTGGGTATTACTCAAAAATTCTTGGGTGCTTTGAGCAGTGATGTTCTTTGGTCATTTCCTGAGCTGATTTAAACCTTTCTAAGACTTTATAACTTTAGGCATAGTAAATGATACCATCCAAAAGGCCTACTGGATTGAACAAATGAGCGGTGTCGTGTTTTTATGCTGCTAGGACCGCTTTTGGAACCGCTTTTCCAAAATGGCTCCTGAATAAGCTATTGATAATAAACGAACTTAAATAAGTTTGGTTGCATACCCGGTGCGCCACTTCCCTTACTTTTTCTGAATAAATTCAATGATACCAGTGGGTTGGCCATTTATCGGGACCGCTTTTGGGACCACTTGGTCATGTTGGGCTCAGGTAGTAGTTTTGGGCGGTGAATTTAGTTACCTATTTCAAGTTTTTCTGCCTTAAGTGGACATTAACTCAAATCGCAGCGAGTGGCAGTTTTGGACCCATTTATGCAAATGCCGCAACTTGCGCGAATGTGAATGAGAAGCCCAAAGTGTAGAATGCTGAGCGTTGCCAAATGACCGCTTTGCAGATGTTGGCAAATAACTTACCCACAAAGTTGCGTTTCATTGCTTATTAAATACGACTGCTCAGACTAGTTTTCTGGGCATCATAAGACCACATGGGTTGACAGACTTCATAAGTGCATACAAATTGTATACAATCTTTGGAATCGCACTTGAAACACTTTACGAAAACTGACTGTTTGGATGACTTACGTCGCCGAATTCTTTCAACTGACCTCAGACCAGGCCACGATCTAGATGAGGCAGGCCTATCAGGCTATTACAACATGTCGCGCACGCCACTGCGAGAGGTGCTGCAGCGCCTTCAGGGCGAAGGCTATGTTGTGATGAGTGAGAACCGTGGCGCCAAGGTGGCGTCGATGGACATTGACGTCCTGCGTACCTTTTTCCAGACGGCACCGATGGTTTACGCCAATATTGCGCGTTTGGCCTGCGAGCACCGAACAAGTGCGCAATTGGATGCACTAAAACAAGCTCAGATAGGTTTCGCCAAGGCGGCAAAGTCATCTGATGCAGCAGAAGCCGCCCTCGCCAATCACAAGTTCCACGCCATTATAGGTGATATGGCCTCAAATACCTATTTATTGGCCTCTCTTGCGCGGTTGCAGATTGATCATACCCGCATGAGCCAAACGTTTTATCGCCCTGCCGTACCCGAAGAAACCATGCTGGTGCTCAAAGCTATCGAACAGCACGACGCGATGATTGCAGCCATTGAGGCTGGCGAAGGCGCTCTGGCGATCGACCTCACACTCCAACATTGGGATCTGAGCCGTGACCGGATGGAACGTTACGTGCGCCCTGACCCGCTGCCAGTTGATGTCATTTCTCTCAAGGATCACCGCAATGCAATTTGAAGGCATTTACACCCCTCTAGTGACGCCATACCACGATGATTTCTCTTTGAACGAAGCCGCCCTAGTGGAAACGGTCGAGCATTTGATCGCAGCAGGCGTGCACGGAATTGTTGTGGCGGGTTCCACAGGCGAATACTACGCACAGACCCCTGAAGAGCGGCTAGAGATGATGACGCGCTGCGCGGGTCTGATTAACGGACGCGTGCCGATGGTCACGGGAACTGGCGCAATCCGGACCGAAGACAGCATCATGTACGCCAAGGCCGCAAAGGCGGCGGGCGCGGATGCTTTGTTGGTTGCGACACCGCCCTACGCCTATCCGACGGGGCGTGAAATCGCGCTGCATGCGCTGGCAGTGGATCGCGCTGCGAACCTGCCTGTAATGCTGTACAACTACCCGGGCCGGATGTCGGTCGACATGGACGAGGAGTGTCTGGACCGTTTGGGCCGCTCGCCCAACTTCTGCGGGATCAAGGAAAGTTCTGGCGACATCAACCGATTGCACATGCTGGCGCGCGACTACCCGCAGATCGCCTTGTCCTGTGGCATGGATGATCAAGCGTTGGAATTCTTCGCGTGGGGCGCGCGGTCTTGGGTCTGCGCAGGTTCAAACTTTGCTCCCGAAGCGCATATTGCGCTTTATGAGGCCTGCGTACTCGAAGGTGATTTCAAAAAAGGGCGGGCGATCATGTCCGCCATGCTGCCTTTAATGCGCGTCCTCGAACAAGGTGGTAAATTTGTACAGTGCATCAAATACGGACTGACATTACGGGGCATTGATGCGGGTCCGCCGCGCAAACCGCTGCAACCCCTCAATAAAGACGACAAACGCGAATTGGCCGAGGTGATCCGTACCATGAACACAGCGATTTCCAGCATCAAGGGGGCGAATACATGACCAACCTACTGACACACGCCGAATATTCTGCCATCGCGGAGGCATTAGACCCGCCACGCAGTCCGTTCATCGACGGCAAATACCAACGTGGTAATGGGCCAATGATGGCAACGACCAACCCTGCGTCAGGTGCGGAGATCGCGCAGATTTCTACCGCAGATACAACTGATGTGGATCTGGCGGTCACCAAAGCGCGGGAGGCGTTTGACCAAGGTCGTTGGTCCAAAATGGACCCCGACGCGCGCAAGGATGTACTGATCCGACTGAGTAAGTTGATCACACGTAACCGCCGCGAACTGGCGGTGATGGAGAGCGTGGAGTCCGGTAAACCAATTCTTGACTGCGAAACGATTGATCTTCCCGAGACGATCCACTGCATCAAGTGGCACGCGGAAGCTGCCGATAAGATCTATGACAAAGCAGCCCCCACTGGGGACGGCGCAATGGGAATGATCGTGCGCGAACCCGTGGGTGTAGTCGCAGCCATTTTGCCTTGGAACTTTCCGCTGATGATGCTGGCATGGAAAATTGGTCCGGCACTGGCAGTTGGCTGTTCTGTCATCGTGAAACCCGCCGAACAGACTAGCCTGACCGCACTGCGTGTTGCAGAATTAGCGCACGAGGCGGGTATCCCTCGCGGCGTTCTTCAAGTTCTTCCCGGTGACGGGCCATCGGTCGGGGAACCGCTAGGCCGGCACATGGACGTCGATATGGTCAGTTTCACGGGGTCAACTGAAACCGGCCGCCGTTTCTTGCACTATGCGGCCGATAGCAACCTAAAGAAGGTAGTTCTGGAATGTGGCGGCAAAAACCCCGCTGTGGTGTTCGACGATGCGGAGAACCTAGATCACGTGGCTGAACATGTGGTCAATGGGGCGTTCTGGAATGCGGGGCAGAACTGCTCTGCGACGTCTAGGTTGATTGTACACACCAGCGTGAAAGATGCGTTACTTGAAAAAATCAATGCGCGGCTGCGCGATTGGAAAGTCGGCGATCCGCTTGATCCCAACAACCACATCGGAGCATTGATTGATGCGGAGCATTGTACCAAAGTGCGCAGCTTTCTGGACGATATCGGCGATGGACCTTTCGTGTCCCCGATGATTTTCGAGGTCAAAGCCGACGACCCGCGCGCGCGCGACGAAATCTTTGGCCCTGTGCTTTGTGTGATGACCGCGGCTAGTAATGATGAAGCGGTGCAGGTCGCCAATGACACGGATTATGGCCTTGCAGCGTCGGTGTTTTCGCGCGGTGGTCGCAGTGCGATCCGTGCGGCCCGCGACATCAAGGCCGGTACGGTGACGGTGAACTGCTACGGCGAAGGTAACATGGCCACACCGTTCGGCGGCTACAAGCAGTCTGGCTTTGGCGGGCGCGACAACGGGTTGCATGCCCATGACCAGTACACAGAAGTCAAGACAATCTGGATCGACCTGACCGATCCCGCCGACGGGGACAACGTGGCATGAGTGTTGATGCAGTAGGGACTGTCCGCCGTGGGCGCGGCGCGCGCAAAGTTGCGCGTCAAACCCGCGACATCAAAATGCTGCCCCCGCTCAAGCGTAAGCTGCCGCTAACGGAGCCAATGACGCCCGACCAGATCGAAAAGATAGACGCCGCTTCCATGGACATTCTCGAAAACGTCGGCGTGCAATTTCGGGATGATATCGCCCTGGCCGACTGGAAAGCTGCGGGTGCCAAGGTTGAAGGCGAGATGGTTTACCTTGACCGTTACCTTGTGCGCGAATTGATCGCGACGATCCCCGAAACCTTCACGTATCAAGCCCGCAACCCGGCCAATTCGTTGCCCTTCGGTAGTGATCATGGCATGTTCATCCCGATGACAGGCGCACCGTTTTTGCGCGATCTTGACGACGTGCGGCGCAACCCGACGCTAGATGACTTGGCGAATTTTCACAAGCTCAGCCACATGCTGCCGGCGCTTCATTCCTCAGCGCATCACATCGTCGAACCCTACGATCATCCGATCAGTCAACGACATTTACGCATTACCTATTCGTCGATAAAACACTCTGATAAGACTTTCATGGGTATGACCACTAGCCCCAAGAACGCCGAAGATGTGATGGATATGTGCGCGATCCTGTTTGGCGATGACTACATCGATACGCACCCTGTCGTCACGGGCAATTGCAACGGCAATTCGCCCCTGGTATGGGATGAAACCATGCTAGGCGCGCTGCGGGCATTCTGTAAACGCAACCAGCCGATCCTGTGTTCTCCCTTTGTGTTGGGCGGTGCAAACACCCCTGCGAGCGTACCCGCAACCGTGGCGCAATTGAACGCCGAAGCCCTCAGCGCCTTGGCCTACACCCAAGTCGTGCGCAAAGGGGCGCCTGCAATTTACGGCCATTACTTGTCAACCGTAAGCATGAAATCCGGCGCGCCAATGGCTGGCACGCCAGAGATCAGCCTGATGAACTTTATGATTGGCCAGATGGCGCGGTTCTACGGTGTGCCGTGGCGGACCTCTAACACGCTTGGCGGGGCCAAGACGTTTGACGCGCAAGCCGGCTATGAAAGTGCGATGACCATGAACGCGGTCCTGATGGCAGGCGCAAATTACATGTGGCACAGCGCTGGCTGGAACGAGGCTGGTATGCATTGCTCGACTGCCAAATTTATCGTCGATGCCGAGATTTGCGAAATGGGCTACCGCATGGCGCAAGGCGTGAATTGGGACGACTTCGATGCCGCTCTGTCTGCCGTGCCCGATATCGGCCCCGGTGGTCACTACCTGGGTCACCCACATACGCTGGAACATTTCCAAGAAGCGTTTTTCATGCCCGAAATGTTCGACAATAATTCAATCGAGCAATGGCAGGCCGAAGGCGGGGTTGAGATCAACGAGCGGGCGTTGAACAAGGCCCGTGCCATGCTGAACGAGTATGAGGAACCCAAGCTGGACGACGGCGTGAACGAGGCGCTATTGGATTATATTGCGCGGCGGGAGCGTGAAATTCCTGCCGCCGACGCCCTTAACCAGGAGCACTGACATGAGGTTTGGAGGCAAGACTGTTCTGGCCATCCACGAAGGGCAAACCGACACCGCCATGGTGCGAGGGCCACAGGTCACAAAACGCGCCGCGCTGCGGCTCGCCCGTGCGCTGTTAACTGCAGAAGGAATTGCCGAATGACCCTTCCCGAAACAATGCATGGCGTTCGGCTTGTCGGTCACGGCGGGATAGATAAGCTAGTATATCGTGAGGATCTGCCGACGCCGAAACCAGGTATCGGTGAAGTGCTGATCCGGGTAGCCGCTGCTGGCGTTAACAACACAGATATCAACACACGGATCGGTTGGTATTCCAAATCCGTGTCAGAGGACACGGATACCGGAGGGGCAACCGGGTTCGCTACGGTGAATGATGATGACGCAAGCTGGTCAGGCGTGCCACTGACCTTCCCGCGCATTCAAGGGGCCGATGTCTGCGGGCGGATTATTGCCGTTGGGGCTGATATAAGTCCAACACGGATCGGCGAGCGGGTCTTGGTGCAGACCATGCAACCTTTGACGGCCGCTGCCCCGTTTAGCTGCATAAGTTTCGGTAGCGAATGTGACGGCGGGTTTGCGCAATATACGGTGGCGAAATCTGAATTCACCTTCGCGGTCAATTGCAACTGGTCCGATGCCGAACTTGCGTCGATCCCCTGCGCTTATTCCACTGCGGAAAACATGCTGCACCGCACCAGTGTAGACGCTGAGACAGTGTTGGTGACCGGCGCCTCGGGGGGGGTTGGATCAGCTGCGGTTCAGCTGGCCAAACGGCGCGGCGCGCGAGTGATTGCCCTGTCTTCACTGGCCAAACTGGATGAGGTGCTGGCGCTGGGGGCGGATCAGGTGATTGATCGGAACGTCGATATCATTGCCACCTTGGGCAACGAAGCTGTTGATGTTGTGATAGATCTGGTCGCTGGTCCTGGCTGGTCCGCGCTTCTAAAGGTGCTGAAACGTGGCGGACGCTATATCACCGCTGGGGCCATTGCCGGGCCGATGGTCGAACTGGATGTGCGCACGCTCTACCTCAAGGACCTATCCCTCTTTGGGTCAACCTTTCAGGATGATGTGATCTTCCCCAACCTGATTTCTTACATCGAAGCTGGAGAAATTCGCCCCATATTGGCGGCAACGTATCCTCTGGCGGACATCGCCCGCGCGCAAGAGGACTTCTTGGCCAAGAAACACACTGGCAAGCTGGTTTTGCTGCCCCCATCAACGGAGATATGACGTGAGGATCAACGAGCTAGATATTTATCAATATGATCTGCCGGTAAAAAACGGCCCTTACACGATGGCCAATGCTGAGGTCCGGGCGCTGGATACTACGCTGGTCAGGATTGTGACCGACACCGGTGCCACCGGTTGGGGAGAAACCTGCCCAGTGGGGCCAACTTATGCCGAGGCCCATGCAGCTGGTGCACGTGCGGCGCTGATTGAAATGGCACCGGGGCTTATTGGAACAGAGGTTTTGCCGCTGGCAGTGCAACGCAAAATGGCGGGCCTTCTGAATGGGCACAACTACGCCAAGGCGGCCGTAGACATTGCGGTGCATGACGCGCTTGGTAAGACCACAGGCCTGTCGGTGTCAGATTTATTGGGCGGTGCCGTGACCGACCGGGTGCCCTCATATTATGCCACCGGGGTCGGAAGACCAGACGATATCGCACGGCTTGCTCGGGAAAAACAGGCAGAAGGTTATCCGCGACTACAGGTCAAAGTGGGAGGACGCCCAGTCGAGATCGACATTGAGACCATCATCAAGGTCTGGGAGCAGATCGAAGGTACTGGCATGCGTCTTGCCGTCGATGGCAATCGCGGTTGGACCACTCGTGATGTGCTGCGCGTCAGCCGTGAACTTGCGCATATTCCCTTCATCATGGAACAGCCCTGCAACACCATTCAGGATCTGGAGAAAATCCGCCCACAGGTCAATCACGCTATTTTTATGGATGAAAACAGCGTTGATCTGCCCACCGTCATTCAGGCTGTGGGGCGTGAGTTAGTGGATGGGTTTGGCATGAAAGTGACCCGCATTGGTGGGCTGCAACCCATGCAGACCTTCCGCAATATTTGTGAAGCACGCTCCTTGCCGCACACTTGCGATGACGCTTGGGGGGGCGACATCATCGCCGCAGCCTGTACCCATATGGGCGCCACGGTTCAGTCGCAACTTTTTGAGGGGGCATGGCTCGCTCAGCCCTATATCGAAGGCCATTACGACAGGAACAACCCGGTGAAGATCGAAGACGGCCATATCTCGCTGCCGCAGGGGCCGGGCCTTGGCGTGACCCCTGATGAGGCGCAGTTTGGGGCGCCCATTGCATCTTTTTAATCGTCAATGAGAGGAAACGAGCATGAATTTCGCAGGAAAACGCGCCTTGGTGACCGGGGCTGCCGGGGGGATTGGGGGGTCGATCACCTCAATGCTTCGCGCCGCGGGCGCGCGGGTCGCGGTTACAGATCGTAACACCGATGGGATTGATGCAGAGGCGCATTTCCCAGGCGACCTGACCGACCCTAGCTATGCAAATACCCTGCCTGTACAAGCGGCTGAGGCGCTGGGTGGACTGGATATTCTGGTCAACAACGCGGGTCTAATGCGCAGGGGCAAAGTCACCGACAGCAGTGATGAGGACTTTGACATTTCTGTTGCAGTGAATGTGAAAGCCCCGTTTCAGCTGTGCCGCGCGGCAATCCCGATCATGGCGGCAATTGGGGGTGGCGCCATCGTTAACACCGCGTCGTGCTGGGGGGTACATCCCGGTCCAGATCACGCGGTTTACTGTATGACCAAAGCCGCAATTGCTTCGCTTACTCAATGTATGGGGCGCGACCACGCTCATCAGGGCATTCGTATCAACGCTGTTTGCCCAAATGAGGTGGACACACCGATGTTGCGCACAGGGTTTGAAATGCGCGGGTTTGACCCCACCACAGCTGTGGCGGAACTCGACAAAACCGTCCCTTTGGGTCGGATTGCCCAACCTGAAGACATTGCAGAAGTTGTGCTGTTCCTAGCCTCGGATCATGCGCGTTACATGTTTGGCAGCTTGGTTGAGGTGAACGGCGGAAAGCTGGTGGCATGATAGATTTTCAGGGCAAAATTGCGTTGGTGACAGGTGCTTCCAGTGGGATGGGGGCGGAAACCGCGCGCCTTCTGTCCGACGGTGGTGCGCGTGTTTTTGGGGCCCAACGCGGCCTGTCGGATTTTGAAGATATAGTTGTCGATTTTGCCGACCCTTCATCGCCTGAGAAGGCCATTGACCACATCGCAAAAGCCACAGGTCAACTGGATATTCTCGTCAACAATGCAGGCGTGATGCGAGAAGGCACGGTGGAAGAAACTTCGCTGGATGACTGGCATGTTCAGATGCAGATCAACCTGACAGTGCCGTTCCTGTTAATCCGCTATGCCATGCCGCTTTTGCGCGCCGCACGCGGGGCAATTGTGAATGTGGGTTCGATTGAGGGGCTCGGAAACAACCCGCGTCACCCGGCCTACGGGGCGTCCAAGGCAGGATTACATGGTCTGACCCGCGCAGTCGCCATCGATCACGGCCCTGATGGCGTACGGTGCAACGCGGTTGCACCGGGATGGATCGATACGCCGCTCAATGAGGATTTCATCGCCTCATTGGCCGAGCCTGCCGCCTTTCGCGCCAAGATCGGGGGCATACACCCACTGGGCCGTACTGGTGCCCCACAGGAGGTTGCCGAGCTGATCTGCTGGTTGGCTTCGGATGCAGCGAGCTTTGTAACAGGTCAGGTCTGGACGATCGACGGTGGCCGCATGAGCAAACTGAGCCTGCCATGAAAGTGACCCGCCTGCCACGCGACCCAGGTCCCGCGGGTTGGAACCGCCTGCTACCAGAGCCAGAACCAGCCACGCCACTGAACAGCAAGATTACTTCCGACTGGCTGGTTATCGGTGCGGGCTTTGCAGGCTTGGCAGCCGCCCATCGCCTGGTCAAACAGGCTAAAGGTAACAAGATTGTCGTACTGGATGCCGTGCGAGTGGGCGATGGCCCGGCGGGACGCAACTCGGGGTTCATGATTGATCTACCGCATGACCTGACCTCTGCAGATTACGGTGGCGCGCTAGACGCCGACGTGGCGCAGACACAGGACAACCGGCTTGGCATCGCCCATGCCCGCGAAATGGCCGCAGAATACGGCCTGTCAGCCGAAGCCTTCGTGATGTCAGGCAAGATCAACGGGGCGGCAACAGCCAAAGGTGATACGCATAATGCGAGTTTCGCCAAACATCTGGTTGCGATGAGTGAACCGCATGAGGCCTATAATGCGGCTCAGATGCGCGAGATTACTGGCACCGACTATTACCAAAGCGGTCTGTTCACGCCGGGCACAGCCATGGTTCAACCTGCGCTGTGGATCCGCGGCATCGCTGAAGGACTTCGCAAAGACGGTGTTTTGATCCATGAAAACAGCCCCGTCACGGACCTAAAGCGGACAGGTGATTGGATCGCCACGACCCCCAGGGGCCAAGTCACAGCGCCGAACGTCATCCTTGCGGTGAACGGTCATCTCAACAGCTTTGGATACGCTAAATCCCGTCTGATGCATGTGTTCACCTACGCCTCGATGACACGGGCATTGTCACCGCAAGAAATTGACAGTCTGGGTGGTCATGCGATTTGGGGGCTAACTCCGGCAGATCCAGTTGGCACGACTGTGCGCCGTATCTCTGGCATCGGTGGCGATCGGCTTATCATTCGCAATCGCTTCACATTCGACCCTAACATGGAAGTGAGCGACGGACGCGTGGCCGAGGTCGGCCGAGATCACGACCGCTCTTTCATGCGCCGTTTTCCAAATCTGGGTGATATCGCGATGGAATACCGTTGGGGTGGCCGACTTTGCCTGAGCCGCAATAATGTTCAGGTCATTGGAGAACTGGAACCGGGATTGATTTCAGCCTGCTGTCAAAATGGCCTTGGCACAGCGAAAGGCACATTGGCAGGCGGCCTCGCCGCCGATCTCGCGCTAGGCCGATCATCACCCGCGCTGTCACGGGCCTTATCCGCTGACGCCCCAACGCGTTTGCCTCCAGAGCCGATCTCAAGGCTTGGAGCAAACCTGTACCTACGCTGGCAGGAAGGGCGTGCATCTGGCGAACTTTAGCCCAAGGTATTTTGCGAGACAGCGCCCTTGTCCGTTTTTTGCGCGATTCACAATGTCGGCCATGATAGAGGAGCGGCCATTCGTTCGTTAGAAAACAATGTCTTCTTCGTCCCGCATGGGTGACCCTTAAACGCACTGCAGCTAATGACCGCGGAGGTGGGAAACCAGATCTGGCAAGTAAGCCACCGTGGACCGCTTTTGGGACCGCTTTTCCAAAATGGCAACTCATTAAGTCTCTGATAATAAACAATCTTATATAAGTTTGGTTGCATACCCGGTGCGCCATTACAAAGATCCAAGGTCCTCGGACCAAGTTACTGTTTCTAAGAAATAATTTTTTTAACGCGTAAAAATATTAGCCAATAAATATTTATTGGATGTGGAGGTTTCAATTTTCTCAAGGTTTTCAGAAAAATTAATTGTCTTATTTAATTGGATTGGAACACGGCTAAACAACATTAAAGGGCGCATAGGCTCGTTTTTAGGAATATCATTTTGGGCAAAACCAATAAGTGAATAATACTCAAAATCATTTTTGAGTATTCCACAAAAATAATCTTCATATGCTGCAATATTATTATCTAAGATATTGGGGCCATGGTTGCCATATTTCGCCGAAATACAGGCAGGTTGAAAAAAGAATTGTTTTTCAGCTTTGGCCGCAAGCAAACTCAAAAAAGCATCCGCATACTTTAAACCATCTGCAGAAGCAATTTGATGGTGCACTGATAGAAAACTAACGACATCATAGGGTGCAATGCTTTTCAAATCTTCAAGCGACAATTTCTTATTTTCAAAACTCGCTGAGGTATTTAGACGCTTTGCTACCTTACGCGCCACGCTCAGATACTTCTCCTGCATCTCCATGCCCACCGCTTTTGTACCAGACATTGCCATCGCACAGGTAACAAGACCTTCGTTACAGCCAATATCCAAAGCTGTTTCTGCATTTTCAGCCAAATAAGATGAAATCAGGGAAATATTCATCCGAATGCCTTCCCAACGGATACCGGTTTGATAGCCTCCCATTCCCATAACTTGTCTGCCTTTCAACTATCTGATAACAATAATAACTTATTATATTAAATGGTTTTTGTAAATTGATCCAGCTATTCCGTGCTTATGTAAATGATAAAAAATCTTTGAAACAATTTGGAATAACAGCGCCAAAATATGCCGAAACGATTAACGTTCTAACAGCAGATATTGAAACACAACTTACAACGCCAATCAAGCGCCGCGCGTCAGGCGTGGTTATGTCAAAAGACTGGTATCCCGTTGTCGAAAGACTAGATAAAAACCCAAAAATATCCTACTGCATCAAGCATTGGCAAAACGGTCTTAGCTGGGAGGAATCGGGCGCAATTGACTTTCATATGAAGGCGATTGAGGTCAATGGACGAATGGATAACTGTCGCACACGCGCAGACGTGGAGAGACGTCTTTCACTTCTGGATAATATTTGGCAGTTAGCAAAGCTTACACAAAAATTGAAGCTAAAAAGAGAGATAAGTCCTTTTTCATTTCGAGAGTATGGCGGAATATTAGTGCATATTGACAGGCAAGGTAAACCCATATTCGGTTTAGGTGGCCAGCATAGACTGGCCATCGCACTTACTGTCGGTTTGCGATCTTTTCCAGCTCAACTTGGAGTGATTCATCCAAATGCCTTATCAAAACTACAAACCTATCGCATTTAGTTACTTAATCATATGAACAAGAATCTGCAAAATAGACGAGCACATGCATTGGATCGTGAACGCAGTCTAAATCTATGCGCTCAATAACTGGCGCTACTCCGCGATAACAGCGGCACGGTTTAATAAAAATTGATGCACGAATAGAGATGTCCAACTCGGCGATACAAGGACCGCTTTTGGGACCCCTCGGTTAGACCTTGTGGGAAAGCGCCAGGAGTAGACTGTCGGACTACTAATATTAATCGTAAAAGCTAGGTCATCTATTAGCTTTTGAAATAGATGAAACAGCGACAGCTGCTATGACAATGAGTCCAACTAGGATTTCTCGAACATAGCTATCTACCCTCATCTGGGTCATTCCGTTGTCTAATACCCCTAAAACAAGGACGCCAATTAGAGTAAAAATCACGCGTGGTTCACTTTGTTTACTCATAGTCATTCCCAAAAAAACTGCTGCTATTGCATCCAACATTAAACCGGCCCCCTGCGTTGGATTAGCCGACGCAACTCTCGAAGCGTACATTAATCCTGCAATTGCCGCACCTAGCCCGGTCAGGGCGAAGGCAAACATTCTCAATTTAACAACCTTGATCCCGGCCAAAAAGGATGCCTCACGATTGCCGCCAATCGCATATAGTCTTCTACCAAAATTTGTTTGCTCCAAAATGTACCAACATATAAAAATAACAAAACCGGCCGTTATTGTTAGCATTGGTATTTTTATTGATCCGACTTCAATTCCACCCCGAGAAAAATCAGAAAAATTCTTTGGAATATCTCTTCCAAAGATTGTTTTACCGTCTGAGAGTAAAAATGCAGCCCCTGAAAATACTGTCAAAGTACCAAGAGTAGCGACGAATGGCAAAATTCCTATTACGGAAACCAAAATACCGTTAAATAAACCCCCAACTAAACCCACTAGTAATGCGGCGCCAATACCTGCCCATATAGAGTGCTCGTTAACGAATAAAGATGCTGCTACGATTCCTGACAGCGATGCCATCGAGCCTACTGACAGATCAAAGTCGTTCATCACCATCACAATAGTCATAGTGGCTGCAACCACTGCTAGCATGGATAATTGTTGACTGATATTCAGTAAATTTCGAGCTGTTAAAAAAGTATCAGGGAGTTGGAACGAAAAGAAAGCAATTATCAATACAAAACCTATAAGTGTTCCTGATTGACGCAGTTTTTGCATAGCACCTCTTTCTTATCTCAGGTCGGAAGAATATATGTTTGTAAGTAAGTCGCCACTGGTGAGGCTGCATTTTTCCAGTAATCCAGTTTGGCGTCCGTCGCTAAGTATCAAAATTCGGTCACACATACCTAGTATTTCCGGTAGGTCGGACGATGAAATAATGATAGAACAACCATTATCGCTTAACTCTCGGACAAGGGTATAAATCTCATATTTAGCACCTATATCAACGCCTCGAGTTGGCTCATCTAATAGAAGCAATTCAGGTGCTCCTTGCAAAGCTCGAGCAAATAATACTTTTTGTTGATTTCCTCCTGAAAGTTCAAAAACTGGTTGCTGTGATCCATTATACTTTACTTTCACCTGTCTAGCGAGCATCTCGACATCTGAACGCTCAAGCTTCGGTTTAGCATGAAAACCGTATGATTTAAGGTGGGAGAGCACCACATTTTCTCTGACATTCATTTCCAAACACAAACCTTCACTCCGTCTTTCTCTAGGAATAAATGCAATACCTTTTGACCAGGCTTCATGCGGTGATTTGGCTAAAGAGTTTTCAAGAACAGTCGCGTCTCCGGATAATGCTTTTCCAACACCTACTAAAAGTTTCAGCAAGCTACTTTGGCCAGAACCTGCTAAGCCTGTTACACCTAATATTTCTCCAGCCTTTAGATCAAAATTAATACCTGTAAGGTAGTCTGTTTCAATATTTCGCAAGGAAACGTTATTTTTTGACGACATGCTAGCAGTACGTGGGGGGTAAGTGTCCTTAAGTTCTCTGCCAGTCATGAACTTTATGATTTCGGCTTTTTTTAAATTCTTTATTTCTGTTGATTTTACCAAAACTCCATCTCGTAAAATTGAAATATCATCACAAAATTTCATAATTTCGTCTATGCGATGTGAGACGTAAAGAAGTGCAGCTCCCTTTTCCTTAAGTTTGGTCATAGCACTAAATAACATTTCAGATTCTTGGTCAGTTAATGCTGCTGTGGGCTCATCAAATACATATAAATACGGAGATGCTTCTTGCTCTGCCACAAATGCTGAAGCAATCATTACCAACATTTTGTCTCCAGATGTTAAGACGCCGGCCTGTGATTTGACGTTTATATGGGTGACGCCTAGGAACTCTAATGCGAGTTCTGCCCTGAGATATACTTTAGCCCAGTCAATTTTTATACCAAATAGTGTTGGTAAGTGTTTTGAGAGGAGGATGTTTTCGGCAATTGAAATTTCTGGTACGAGATTGAGCTCCTGATGAATAAACCGAAACCCGGCTGAAGTAGCATCAATCGTATTTGTGATCCTTACAGGTTCTTTATCCCTGAATATCGACATACTGTCTGCATTGATTACACCAGCAAGTAACTTTATGAGAGTTGACTTTCCTGCCCCATTCTCACCCATTAATGCATGCGTTCTGCCAGAAAGTAGGGTTATCGAGACATCGTTAAGAGCTGGAACCCCATTAAAGGCCTTAGAAACATTATTTAATGTTAATTTGTGCATCATCGTAAAATGATGCGGCAAAACTGAAAACAGAGCATATAATTCCGGTTAGTTCTGCCACATCGTCTTTCAAATAAATATGAGGTAAATATTACTTCGCATTATTGGCTGTTACCATTTTCGTTGGAACATAAATTACGCTTGCCCTCTGTTCTTGGTTCGCAAATGTACCGGCTACAACATCCGCAGCGGCAGCACCCATTGCAGCAAAATCTTGGGCAATCGAGGCCTCAAAATTACCACCCTGTGCTATCGCATCTCTGGCCTGAGGGTTTGCGTCTATCCCAGTGATTACAATTCCCTCATTTTCGCGGCCAGCACCTTCAATTGCCTGAAGCGCTCCTAGAGCAGGTTGATCCCATGCAGCCCAAACCGCACCAATTGAACCTGGTTCTGGGTTCGCTGCTAAAATAGCCTCCATTTTCGCCCTGCTATCGGCTATTCCTCCATCAGAAACATCAGGTGTCACTCGGTCTAGCACTTCAATATCTGGAAAGTTTCCAAAAACCGCATCTGCAATTACGCCTCTTATCTGAACTGGCGGGAAGGCATCGAAGACAAACATCACAACTTTACCGCTACCTTCAATCCTATTTGCTATGTAGACTGAGGTTTCTGCTGCCATTGCGTAACCGTTGGATGTCACGTTAGCTACAAGTAGTGGATCGGCTCCAGCGTCTAGTCCTACTACTGGAATTCCAGCATCTTTTGCACTCTGAAGTCCTGCACTTACTTGGGCAGGATCCACGTTTATCACAATGGCATCAACATTTTGAGTTATTGAGTCTTCAATTCGGCTAATTGCTGCTGCAATATCACCTGCTGTGTCAATAACATTTACATCCCACCCTTTATCGGATGCTGCGGCTTCAAAACCTTCAATTGCAGCCTGGGTGCCTGGTTGTGCTAAGTAGGGCGTAATGACCGCTACTGTTTCCGCAAAGGCTGCAGAACTTGAAATTAGCAATGAAACGGCTACAGATTTAATTAATGATTTCATATGTTTTCCTCCCAATACATATTTTTTCGGCAAAAGTCTTTTTGATGATAACGCCGAGCAAGAAATAATAATAAGCCATCATTGTAAGATTATAGTCAAGTCTCAAGAGAATTGAGTCTTCGGCCTATTTCTGCTGTTTGACTAATAGCATCCGAGTAAATTTCAAATATTTTTAAGAGCTGCTCAGTATGCCTTGGATTAGGATCGCATTGTTCATCAAATTGTACCAATTGCTTACTTGCTTTTTCCAGGTTTGGAAATATTCCAACACCTTTAGCAGCGATTGTAACGGCACCCATTACACCCGGTTCAGTAGAATTTATAATTTTTAAGGGCAGGCCTAAAACATTGGATCTTATCTGGTTCCATTCATTCGATCTAAAACCGCCACCACCGCAATATACCAAATCAGAACTTACATCAGACGATTTTTTAGTGACTTCAAATGCTTGTTTTGCGGCAAATGCTACTCCTTCGTAAACTGCTCTAGCAAAATCAACTCGCTCTGTTTGCCTACTCACTCCCAGAAATGCTCCTCGCAGTGTTGGATCCCAATGAGGCGAACGCTCTCCATTAAGTTGCGGTAAAAAGAGTGGCGTGGCATTACTTCTTTGTTTCTTTGAAACCATTTCTGCAATTTGGTTAATTTCAAGATCAAAAACACTTGAAAACCATAATTTGGCATCTCCACCATGCTGTGTAGGGGCAGCGTGTAGCCTGATTTCCTCAACTTCTGGAAAGACAATGGCGCCGGGTGTTGGTATTATTTTTGATGATGAAATACCTATGATTTCGCTTGTACCGCTAAGATAGACGGAAGAATTACGCTCTGCACCTCCGGCGCCAAGTATGCCCGACCAGGCATCCATCGTACCAGAAATTACGGGGGTACCTGAAAAGGGACCATCAGTGACATATCCCGCTATATCAGAGACTTCAATAATAGGTGACATCAGCTGTCTTGCACCGGGAACCAAATCAAAAAGCTCGGATATGTAATTAAATTTATTGTCAACGAGACCAATGTTCGAGAGAGGATCTGTTGATGCTGTACTTGTTAGTTTGAGAATGCAGTAGTCTTTCGGCAGCATGACTTTTCTGGTTTTATTCCATATTTCGCCGTGCATTTTCTTCATCCACGACATCCTACTTAGAGCATGACTAGCGTCTATTGGCATGGGGGAGCCCCACCATTTAATCTTTTCTTCATCAGAAACCTGGCTGTTAAGATCTAGAGCTTCACTTTTAGCTCTAGTATCTTGCCAGGTTATTGCTGGATATAATGGGCGGTCATCGGAACCAAGAAAAACATGTGTATTAACTTGACTACAAATACCAATTCCAACGACTTTGTGGCCAATGAAAGAGTTTAATGCTTTGTTTAATAGTTCTATCCAGTCCTCAGGGTTTTGTTCAACTAAATTGGTTCCCGTTCTGCTCGATGGATAGGATTCAGAAAATCGCGCGTGAATGTCGCCATTCGTATCGATTACCGCTGCTTTTACAGAGGTTGTTCCAATATCTAAGCCAATTAGTTTATGAGCCGACATAAGTTTTTTATATCCCAAATTTTACATATGAAAATTTTTAATCTGCGACCTAGTCTAAATTAAGGTTTTAGTTTTCCACAGAAGAAAAGATTCATAACAATTATTAAGTCTTTTGACTATGTACCGCTTTTGGGACCACCATTCCTCAAGGTCCATATAAGAAAACTGTGAATGTTAATCTTGGATCTCGAATATTAGAGCACCCATGACTGGACCACTATCGCTTACATAGGGGCGATGGTCATTGCTGTTTAACGAAACTGATAGGGTGTAGTTTCCCGGTGAAAGTGCGCCAATTTGATAGGTACTGGAATAGAGGCGTCCAAGCTTTAGGCCATTTAAATATACGTGCGCATGACCCTCATTAGGCACATGTGCCGCATCATCGTCCGTGCGAGAAAACGTGAAGTTGTTTGTTTCAAGGCTTAATTTTGCACCGTTTTTGGTAGGCACGTCTTCCCAGTTTAATTCCAGCGTAGGCGCTGGTGTTTCTGAGACGCTATTGGACATGTCATGATTCATCACTGCCGCGCCGGTGTTTTGCAGTCTAATTGCTACGATACCGGCGTTTTCAAATGTAAGGTTTAGAGGAATGAAGGTGCCTTGCTTAAATGTGCCAGGCTTTGTCATGAGCATGATATGCGCACCATCCATGGCAAGAATGCCAGTACCGTCCTTGGGAATAATTATGGCTGATCCTTTGTGACCAGGGTTCATGATTGATATATGATGTGCCGAAGGCGAGGCGGCACTGATCAAACGGTCTGGCTTGCCAGTGTTCTCTATCTTGAGGCTTACCATGAACATCTGGTTGTTTTGGGGAGATTGAACTGCACTTCCTTCTAGCAGTGAGATACTATTTGTCTGTTGGTTTGTTAAGAATACCGCTATAGAGCCGATCAACAGCAAACTGATTAGGATCAAGATGCGTTTCATATTTCATTTGCCCTTATTCAAATACTGATATGTATAATAACAATATGTCTTATAAACTAAAGACCCCTTTTTTAGTCATATGTTTGGTAGCCCTCCCAGTCGAGGCCCTCGCCCATGCGTCAGAGCAGGGTTTGGTTATGTTGTTGCCAACAGAGCTGTATACACTTGGTGGGACGCTGGCGGTTGCCGCCTCAATCTTATTGTTGACCTTTCTACCGGTTAAAGCACTTGATGGGGTATTCAAGTCGCGCAAGTTCGGCACTGATTGGATGATCAAAAGGATTGAAGCGCTAGCTTCAGCTTTTGCTTTTGTTGTATTCTTTGGTTTGATATTTATTGGGTTTAATGGGCCAAATGACCCTCAGAGCAACCTTTTGCCGTTGTTTATTTGGACCGGTTGGTGGGTTGGCATGTTTGTCATTCAAGGATTGGTGTTTGATATTTGGCGTCTGATCAATCCATGGACTGGGATGGCATGGGCTTTATCATTAGAGTCGTCGGCGATATTCAACATTCCTAAACGAATGGGGTATTGGCCCGCGGTTCTTGTTTTCTTGTTTTTCCAGTTGTTCCTATTGGCCGATATTGCACCGAGTGACCCTGATAGGCTGGCTACTTTTGTGCTTGGGTATTGGTTGTTCACCTTTGGCGGTATTGTGCTTTTTGGAGCTGATCAGTGGTTAAACAGAGTTGAGTGTTTCACAGTGATGTTTCGATTGATAGGGTCTTTACGTGTGCTCCAGACTGAAAACGAGTACCGCATGGGCGTTCCAGGTTGGTCAAGCATCGCCGCAGCGCCCTTGGATGCAAGCCGAGCTGTCCTTTGTTTGATGATCTTGATCTCAGGTAGTTTTGATGGGCTGCATGAAACATTTTGGTGGCTTGGCAAGATTGGGATCAACCCCCTGGAATTTCCGGGGAGGTCCGCAGTGGTTTGGTCGTCTTCTTTGGGTTTGCTGTGTGCTAACATTTTAGGTGTGAGCATCTATGGATTAGCCATTTGGGTGGGACTTGTGCTGGTCCGCCAGTTTGGAAATGTAAAAAATATCCGGTTCACGGACGCGTTTAACACGTTTGCGGTTGCGATTTTACCTATCGCTCTAGGCTATCATTTTGCTCACTATTTTATTTCGTTTATTGTTCAGGTGCAATATTTGGCAGCAACGATTGCTGATCCATTGGCAAAGGGCTGGAACCTGTTTGGCTTTGGGCGTTTGACTGTTACAGTTGGATTTTTGAATTCAATGGAGAGCGTGCGCCAGATCTTATTAACCATTGTCTTTGTGATAATCTCATCGCATGTCCTATCAGTAATCATGGCCCATAGGCTTGCAGCGCGGTTCTGTAACACGCGTCGGGATCTGCTTCTTATCCAATTCGGGTTAAGCCTTTTAATGATTATTTACACAATATTTGGGCTTTGGTTGCTATCCACTCCAAGAGGGGCCTAAATGGTATTCTCAAAAAAAATGCTGGACAATTCATTTGTATGCGAACAACGTAATAAAAAATAAAGCAAAGTTTAGTTTGCAAGACCATCAACAGGGAGAAGAAAATGAAAAATATCAAAACGAATGTGACACGCCGTAATGCGCTGAAAGGTCTTGGCGCAGGGGTTGGTACGCTTGCCGCCACTGGGCTTTTGCCGGGTGCTATTGGTTTCGCGCAAGCTCAAAGCTCCGCACCGATCAAAATTGGCTTCCAAAAACACGCGACAGGGGTCGGTTCTGCATATGGCCGTTGGTATGATGCCACAACACAAGCCGCTGTTAAACGTATAAACGACGGGGGTGGCATCAATGGTCGCCCTGTTGAAGTTATCATTGAAGATGACGGTACTGATCCGAAGCGCGGCGCTGAGGTTCTAGAGAAGTTTGAGAACCAGCATAACGTGGACGTCGCATTTGGCACGCTCTTTAGCCACGTTGTCATCGGGTCTGCGCCTCGCGCTGCTGAACTTAAACTGCCATACTTTGTGGTTTCTGAAGGACATCACGTCGCAAGCGGCATGTTGAACCGTTACACACTACAGCCAGGCATCACGGATGTGAAAAGCCAAGTTCAATCAATGGCTCCATTTGTTGCAAGTAATTTGGGTAAGAAGGTTGCGATGATCTACCCTGACTTTGCATTTGGTCATGATCACCGCGACTACTTCAGTGCTGCCATTGCAGCACAAGGTGGCGAAGTTGTTGCTAAGATTGCTGTTCCACCATCAGAAACGTCATTCACCAAATACTTCCCACAAATTCCACGCGACACTGAAGTCGTTTACCACGTCATGGTTGGTCCGGCAGTTTTGACATTCGTCAAAGAGCTTGGTGAATTCTTTGGCTCAAACCGTCCGGAGATCTTTGGTTTCATCGACAGTATTGAAGCAGTGGACATCAAAAGCCCTGGCCTAGAGTTCCTTGAAGGTACGTATTTCTGGGAAGGCAATCCACGCCATGCCCAAGCCAACAATTCTTCGTTTGACACGAACTTTCGTGCCGCCGTTGGTGTTGATAATCGTGGTGCCTCCCTTGCCGATAGCAAAGATGTGTCGACTTATGCACACATGTTTGGCTGCTGGGAAACGTTGAACGTGATCAAGGCCGGCATGGAAGCATCTGGTTATCAAGGATCAGCTGATCGTCAAAAATTGATTGAAGCGGTTGAAGCGATGACCAATATGCCACATTCCGATGACCATCCACAGGGCGCAAAACGCTTTAATGGAAAGACACACCAAGTCTTTGGATCTCAGTACATCTCGAAGGTGAGAGACATGAGTCTTGTTGTTGAGCATACAGCGTCGATTGAAGACGGGTTTTATGAGGATGAGGTGGATTATACCACTCAGTCTTTCTAACCTTAAAAAATAAAGTAAACAGTAAGATCAGAGCCAATGCAATTTGGACCACATCTGATGCTCGCCTGCCTAGAGGGGGCGGTCATCGCCGCAGTACTCGCGCTTACAGCTATGGGGTTGAGTATTGTTTTTGGAGTCATGCGCGTCGTGAACGTCGCGCATGGCGAATTCTTCATGTTGGGCGCTGTTATGGCATGGTTTGTGACCTACGCTATTGGTGGCCACCCAGCTCTTGGTTTTGTTGCTGCATTGCTTATTGCACCTCTTTTGGTAAGCTTTATTGCAGCGGCAGCTGATACATTTATTTTGAAACATATCAAATATGACCCTGACCGGACGATCGTGGCGACCATTGGGTTGCTATACTTCTTCCAGCAAGGGACATTGATGACCTTCGGGCCTGATGCACGTCCGGTTGAGGCCCCGTTCAATCATCGCTTGGCATTGCCGTGGATTGAGAATGGCGAGAGCGGGTTACAAATGTTCTGGCCCTGGGGTTTGAGTATAACGAGCTACAAACTTTTTGTTATTGCGGCTGCAGTCGTCGTATTGATGGGTCTTTGGGCACTAATTACACGGACCAAAATTGGCCTTATCATGCGCGCCACACAACAAGACAGTGAGATGGCACAAGCATTCGGAATCCCTGTTGGGCGTGTGTATTCGTTGGTCTTTGGGTTAGGGGCTGCCCTTGCCGCACTTGGCGCGGTTCTGGTTGTACCAATCCAACAGGCGCACTATCTTATGGGTGGCGAACCATTGTTGCTGGCCTTCATAGTAGTTATAATTGGTGGCTTAGGCAGCTTGCCTGGAACTGTTGTTGCCGCAGTACTGATTGGCATGAGTGACGGTATCATTTCGGTCTTCTTCTCACCCATGATTGCTAAAATCATCGCAACTTTGTTTGTCACTATGGTTCTGATCTGGCGACCTCAAGGTTTGTTTGGGAAAGTTATTCGATGACTCTTTTCTCAAAACCTAACCTGCTGCATACTGGCGTTTTACTGGGCCTAATCGTGCTCTATTTTGTGCTGCCGCCGTATCACTCTGGGAACCTGTCGCGCATCATGGTGCTTGCCATCTATGCGATGGGATATAACGTTTTGTTTGGTTACACCGGGCTTCTAAGTTTAGGTCATGCGATGTTCTTTGCCGCTGGCATGTATGGATTTGGATTAGCGGTTAATCTGGGTGGCATAACGTTGCCAATAGCCTTTATTCTTGGTATTTTGTCTGCGGGTATTTTGGCGACCGTGGTTGGCTCGCTTGCTTTGCGCACAACTGGTGTGGCGTTCATGATCGTCACATTGATGTTCGCACAAACTGCGTATTTGGTAGTATTATACCTCGGTGAATACACGAGAGGCGACGAAGGGTTTGTCGTTCAGCAAGCCCAACGCACATTTGCAGGTGTTGATCTAACGACGGATACGGCCCGTTATATTACGGCATTAATTCTGTTTGCGATTTGCTTTTTGGCGCTGGCACGCTTGGTCAAAACGCCTTTTGGCAAAACGCTGGTTGCTATTCGAGAGAACGAAGAACGCGCGCGGATGCTGGGTTATGACACGAAAGTGCACAAACTCAAGGCGATCATCATATCGGGAATGGTCGCAGGCGTTGCGGGCGCTTCATATGCAATGTTGTTCGGTTATGTCGGGGCAACTTTTGCTACTGTGCAGTACTCGATACTACCGCTGCTTTGGGTTCTTCTTGGTGGTGCAGGTACAACAGTTGGTCCGCTGATTGGTGTCTTTTTCATGTTCTATCTTATTGATTTTTCCAGTTCGATTACGACGGCATATCTATTGGTTGTTGGCGTCGTTTTGGTACTGCTCACCATGTTTGCACCGAAGGGGATATGTGGTGAATTACGTCGGAGGGTATTCCCTTGGCTGCCGTAAATATTCTTGAGACCACAGGTCTGACTAAGGTTTATGGTGGTATTTCCGCAAATATGAACGTGGACTTTCAGCTTACCAGTGGCAAAATTACAGCACTGATTGGGCCCAATGGGGCAGGGAAATCGACTTTTGTTGGAATGGTCAGTGGCCGAATTGAGGCGACGATGGGAAGGGTCATGTTTGATGGTAAAGACGTCAGCCAGTTACCTGCCCATAAACGTATCCAACTTGGAATCGCTTACACCTTTCAAATCACGTCTGTTTTTTCTGGGCTTTCGGTTCATGAAAACGTCGCTTTGGCTGTGCGGCGTACTTTTGACGGTGAGGACAGTGCGTTTGAAGAAAAGGTGCATGCCGCGCTTGTCCGTGTCGGACTTGATGATCGCGCCGAACAAATCGCAGGTGATCTTAGCTATGGGCATCAACGATTGTTGGAAATCGCGATGGGCTTGGCGCAAGATCCTAAGCTGTTCATCCTAGATGAACCGACACAAGGGTTGGCTGAGTCTGAAATTGCCAACTTTATTAGGCTGATCATATCACTAGCGGGGGAGACAACAATTCTACTTATAGAGCACAATATGAAGGTTGTGATGGAGGCGGCTGACTTTATCACTGTGCTGGACCAAGGGCAAATCCTCGCGACGGGAACGCCTGCGCAAATTAGCAATAACTCTGCAGTTCAGGCTGCATATTTGGGTAAATCAGATGCTTGAATTAAATGAGATTCATGCGGCTTATGACAAAGTACAAGTGCTTCGCGGTATATCATTTAGTGTAAAGGCTGGCGAAATCGTATGTCTTGTGGGGCGCAATGGTGCTGGTAAAACCACAACGATGAAGTCCATCATGGGCTTGCTGCCCGTATCATCGGGCACGATTACTTTAGATGGCAAAAAACTCACAAAAATGCCTACGCATGAAATCCCACGCCAAGGTATTGGCTATATACCCCAAGGTCGTCGCTTATTTCCTGAACTAAGCGTCGAAGAAAATATAGAAGTGGGCCTAATGACGTGTGGTGAGGGTGCCGACACCCGTGAATGGGTTTTAGATCTTTTCCCGCGGCTGCGTGAACGTTTAAAGCAGGCGGCAGGAACCTTATCTGGTGGGGAGCAACAAATGCTCACAACTGCGCGGGCGCTCTGTCTTCGTCCAAAAGTATTGTTGCTTGATGAGCCAACAGAGGGGTTGCAACCCTCAATGATTGACCTGATCATCGAAGTGATTGTTAAAATGAAAGCCGAAGGTTTTGCCATCGTTTTGGTAGAGCAGCGCGTCGATACGGTTCTGTCACTCGCAGATAGGGCTATTTTTGTCGAGAATGGCAAATCGGTTGATAGTGTGACGCCTACTGAGCTTGCCCTTGCATCAGAGAAAATAACCAAGTATTTAGGCGTCTAAACACGACAATTCCTATTAAGTATGGTGAGGCCCTATGATTGAAGCGCTAATCGTAATTGATGTTCAAAATGACTTTTGTCCTGGTGGCTCGTTAGCAGTGTCTCATGGGGATGAAATTATCGACCCTATCAATGCCTTGATTGATGATGCGTCTCTTGTGGTTCTATCGCAGGATTGGCATCCATTGGATCATACATCATTTGCGCAAAATCATGACAATAAGACGCCATTCATGGAAATTGAAATGCCATATGGTCTGCAGACCTTATGGCCAAATCACTGCGTCCAAGGGACTGCTGGTGCTAAGTTCCATAAGCGCCTTAATGTAGACCGGGCAGATGCCATTATTCGTAAAGGCATGAATCCGTCCATTGATAGCTATTCAACTTTTTTTGAGAATGATCGGAAGACCCCAACAGGGCTATTGGGCTTTCTAAGGGAACGGGATGTAACGTCATTGCTTTTGGTCGGCCTTGCAACTGATTTCTGCGTTGCATTTTCGGCTTTGGATGCTGTGGAAAATGGATTTGAAGTCAAGATCAGGATGGATGCTTGCCGCGGTATCGATAATGCTGGCTCGATGGACACTGCGATTGCGGACCTTCGCAAAGCAGGTGTTAAACTCGTTTAATTACTGGGGCGGATTGTCATGAATACGGTTGACAAAATTTTGATCTCACCAATATCATTAGTATGCTAACAACCCGAGGATTGATCCGTTGACATACCTTATCCCTACTAATTTGGAGGGTGCACTTATATCCCTTGCTAAACAACGGGATAGAATCGTTGCCGGAGGCACAGATGTCTATCCTGCAATGAGGCAAGGCAATACGCCGAGAAGCCTATTGGATGTGACACGCATTAAAGAACTGATGAACATAACTGTGATGGATACAGGTGTTCGCATTGGTGCGGCAGTGACGTGGACCAAAATTGTTAAAGCGAAATTGCCTGCTGCTTTCGATGGTTTGAAACATGCTGCTAAAGAGGTTGGAAGCATTCAAATCCAAAACGCTGGGACCATTGCTGGAAACCTTTGCAATGCCTCGCCTGCCGCTGACGGTGTGCCACCGTTATTGACATTGGATGCACGGGTTGAACTTGCAAGCGCCGAGAGAGGTGCTCGAATTCTACCATTACAAGAGTTTATCCTTGGGGTTCGTAAGACCGCCGTCGCTTTTGATGAAATTGTAACGGCAATTCATATACCAACTCCGCCTGATGGGGCAGGGTCCGCATTTGAAAAGCTAGGAAGTCGTAAGTATTTGGTTATTTCGATTGCGATGACAGCAGCCCTAATCAAATGCGATGTGCATGGATTGATTTCAGAAGCCCGTGTGGCGATTGGGGCGTGTTCGCCCGTGGCGCTGCGGATGGCGCAACTAGAAGCCGACCTTGTTGGTGTAAAACCGTCTGAGGTCGAAATATTGCCGAACCATCTTTCGCAGTTATCGCCCATTGATGACGTTAGGGGACCTGGAAGCTACCGTGTAGATATTGTTCAGGAACAGTGCCGTAGAGCCATACAAAAGGCTGCTGCAAATGGATAGTTTTGCGGATAAAACTGCAACTTTTTTTCAATTGAATGGCGAGATGGTCACGTCATATCCAGAAACTGGTGTGCGACTTTCTCGTATGCTACGAGAAGAATTTGGCGCACGTGATGTGAAAATTGGTTGTAACGCAGGTGACTGTGGGGCCTGTACTGTTTTGGTAGATGGTGATCCAATTTGCGCTTGTTTGATGCCTGCCCATCAGGTTGAGGGGCGGTCCGTTGAGACCTTAAGTGGTCTTTACAAAAGTGACACTAAGGCCAAAGATTTGGCAGAACGCTTTCAGGATCATGGCGCTGCACAGTGCGGCATTTGTACACCGGGCATGATGGTTTCTGCCGTGGCTTTGCTGCGCGAAAATGCTAAGCCAAATGTCAAAGAGGTGCAAGATGCGCTTGCTGGCGTGTTGTGTCGTTGCACGGGCTATCGCAAGATAATTGATGCCGTTATCGGAGTGCCCGCCAATATTAAAAATTCCGACGGTCAAGTGGGCGATATAATCCGTAAACTAGATGGAGAAGATAAAGTTGCAGGGCGCGAAGCCTTTGGCGATGATGTTGCGCCTGCGGGGATGTTGGAGATATTTGTGATCCGTTCACCGTCACACCGTGCCGCGTTTTCGTTTGGTGATTTTGACAATTTCTTATCAAAAGCTGATGGTATTGAAGCGGTCCTTACGGCTGAAGACATAAAAGGACGTAATGTATTTGGCGTCATTCCACAATTCATGGATCAACCTGTCTTTGCTGAGACAGAGACCCGTTTTCGGGGTGAAGCTGTCGCTGCTGTGATTGGAACACCTGAAGCAATCCTCAGATTTGATCCCGACACATTCCCCGTAGTTTGGAATAACCTGCCATCAGTTAATGACATTGTATCTGCACAAAACCCTGAAGCGGTACAACTTCATGAAGGGCGTGATTTGAATATAATGTGTGGCGGTTTTGTGAGCTCTGGCGATGCAAATGCCGCACTTGAGCGCGCAGATGTCACCGTCGAAGGGCATTACAGAAGCGGCTTTGTGGAACACGCCTATATTGAACCGGAAGCCGGTTTTGCACAAATGGTTAATGGTCGCGTTGAAGTACACGTCTGTACTCAGTCGCCAGTAATGGACCTTGATAGTCTTGAAATCATATTGGGCATTGACCGCTCTATGATCCGAATTGTTCCCACGCCTGTGGGTGGTGGTTTTGGCTCAAAGCTGGATATTTCAGTGCAGCCGTTTCTTGCCCTTGGTGCAATGAAAACTGGCAAGCCTGTCCGTATTTGCTATTCGCGCACAGAGTCGATGCAAAGTACGACGAAGCGGCATCCGTCTGACATAAAGCTGACGATAGGTGCGACGGAGGCAGGCAAAATAATGGGCTTCAATTTTTACGGTGAATTCGACACTGGTGCTTATGCAAGCTGGGGACCTACAGTTGCGAACCGCGTACCAGTTCACGCCTCTGGCCCATATGAAATTCCTGATTATCGGGCAGAATCCAAAGGCATTCACACTAATAACCCGCCCGCTGGTGCGTTCCGTGGGTTTGGCGTGCCTCAATCGGCAATCGCCCAAGAATGTCTATTCGATGAACTTGCCCAAAAGTTAGATATCGATCCGCTTGAGTTCCGCATCATCAACGCCTTGAAAAATAATATCCCAACTGTTTGCGGCCAAGTATTTTCGCAAGGCGTTGGGATTACGAAGTGTTTGAGGGCGCTGCGTCCCGCATGGTCGCAAGAGAATGAAAATTGCGCAACTTTCAATGCAGCGAACACAGTTTTGAGCCGTGGTGTTGGCATTGCGAGCGGTTGGTACGGATGTGGAAACACCTCGCTGCCGAACCCTTCAACGATAAAATCAGGTATTCGCGCAGATGGAACGGTTGTTTTGCACCAAGGTGCGATGGATATCGGGCAGGGGGCCAATACGGTCATTGCCCAGATTTTTGCGACCGCTTTGGGCGTATCAATTGATAAGGTTAAATTGATTGGTGCCGACACTGATGTTACGCCAGATGCTGGTAAAACTTCGGCCTCGCGTCAAACATATGTGTCTGGAAATGCTGCGCGGTTGTCGGGTAGTACCCTACGCAGGTGTATTTTAGACAAACTGAATGTGGCGCAGGATTCTGTTCTTGCGATTGATGCAGGCGTCATTAATGCAACGGACTCGTCTGGAGAACACACCTTGTCCCTTGCAACACTTTGTGCAGACGCAGAAGGATACGTACTGCGGGCTGAAGAATCCTATGATCCGCCGACCAAACCGCTTGATCCGACTGGCCAGGGTGAACCTTACGCCCAATTTGGCTACGCCGCACATTTGGTTGTGGTTGAGGTAGACACAGCCCTTGGAACAGTCAAGCCGATTAGTTTTGTGGCAGCGCATGATGTTGGACAGGCGATCAATCCGTTATTGGTTGAGGGGCAGGTTCACGGTGGCATTGCTCAAGGTTTGGGTATGGCGTTGATGGAAGAATACATTCCGGGACGCACAGAAAACTTACATGACTACCTGATCCCGACAATTGGGGATATTCCACCGATCGAGACTATTATAATCGAAGAACCAGATGGTCACGGACCTTACGGGGCCAAGGGTTTGGGGGAACATGTGTTGATCCCAACCGCTCCGGCCATTCTGAATGCGATTGCAAACGCAACGGGGGTTCGTGTCCGACAGGTTCCCGCGACTCCTTCGCGTATACGGTCATTGATTAATGGGTCTGCAATATGACAACTGATGTAAACCCAGAGAAAATCCGCTGTGATGCTTGCCCAGTGATGTGCTTTATCGCTGAAGGAAAATCAGGTGCTTGTGATCGCTATGCCAATCACGACGGTGGCTTGATCCGGCTTGATCCATTGACCATTATTCAAAGCACTGATAAAAAACTAGTCCCCTTCATGAAAGGTGGAGACATGGACAGCTGGGACGGCGATATCATTAAAGGCCAGCGGCCTTTTGTGACAGCAGTTGGTGCGGGCACGACCTATCCTGATTACAAACCTGCCCCGTTTATTGTCAGCCAAAACAACAACGGGGTGGATATGGTGACTGTCGTCACCGAGGGAATTTTCAGCTACTGTGGCGTTAAAGTTAAAATTGACACCGACCGACACCTTGGTCATGAGCGCGATGTTGTTTATGCTGATGGCGAACCTATTGGACATGTAACGACAACAGAATACGGTTCGAAGATGTTGTCCTTGGGTGGTGTCGAACATCTAACCGGTGGCACCAAAAAAGAGGGCCGCTTGACCTGCGATGCATTAATGCGACTTTGCAACCGTGAAGCTGTGACATTGCATATCGGTGAAGGTGAGGCGCAAATCGAGCTGATTGTTGAGGCAGGCAAAGCCCCAATTGTGAATGGCGAAGAAGAAAAACTGATGCGCGTTGGCTGTGGTTCGGCAAGTATAGGGATGTTCGCAATGCAATGGCTTGGCTATGTGGATGAAGTTGTGGTCGTTGATGATCATATCACTGGTGTTCTGTCCGAGCATGAAGCAGGTAAGCAACTGGATATGCCACCAACGGGCATTAAAATTTTTGGGCGTCGATCGACACCGGGCCGTTATTTTCAAGTTGCAGAACCGGGGACGGGTTGGGGTGGCACTGATATTGAAGATCCAATTAAAATTCTTAAACCGTTCAATCCAAAAGTTGCTTGGGAAGGCTTGCGTCTTTTGATGGTGTCTACAACTGGCGAACAATTCGCATATTTTGAATTGGATGCAGATCTGGTTCCTCAGGCAAAACCAATCCCATCCGTCCTTAAAGCATCGGTTGAACTTATCGCTGAAAACTGTGAACCGTCGGTTTGTTCCGTTTTGTTCATGGGCGGGGCAGGTGGCAGTCTACGGGCTGGTGTGACAGAAAATCCTGTGCGTCTAACCCGTTCAGTTAAAGAGTCATTGACCCATGTTTCTTGCGGAGGTGCTGAGGCGTATGTTTGGCCTGGTGGCGGAATTACCGTGATGGTCGACATCTTGGACATGCCAACGCAATCTTTTGGCTATGTGCCAACACCGGCTTTGGTCGCGCCGATTGAATTTACGCTGCGGGTAAGCGACTATCGTGCCTTGGGTGGTCATATGGAGCATATCAAACTCGTTGATGAAGTGACTTTAGGTGAGCCAAGAACTGTTCAACAAAACGCCTATGCCCACGATCCAATGGCGCATGCGAATTATCGCTGGGCCAAGGATAACAAGGTCTGATGGAACCCACGGCGGTCATATTACCTTGTGGGACAAGGCTGCATTTACAGCATGGTCCGATTGATTTGATTATCAGCGCAGATGGTCAGCGTGAACGTGCCTTTGAAGCAGCAAATGCCTGTTTTCAAACGGTTTTGACTGAGCTAGTTGGAGAACTGGACGCACTGAAGCAGCCGATAACTCCAACTGCCAAATGCCCAAATGGTGCTGTGGCCCAGCGGATGCATGCCGCTACGATGATATATGTTGGTTATAGTTTTCTTACGCGCATGGCGGCTGTCGCAGGGTCTGTAGCTGATACGGTTTTAAATGCTATTACCGATGGTGCAGATGTACATCGGGCCTACGTGAATAACGGTGGCGACATCGCGCTGCATTTGCAAGAGGGTGAAAGCTATACCTCAGCGATGGTCGGGCATGATGGTCGCAAGTTAGGCCAAATCATGATCCAATCTGACTATAATGTTGGCGGTATTGCAACAAGCGGTCGGCATGGACGTAGCCTTAGTTGTGGTATCGCGGACAGTGTCACAGTGTTGTCGTCTTGTGCTGCTAAGGCTGATGTGGCCGCGACGTTAATCGCTAATGCCGTCGACCTAGTGAACCACCCCGCCATCACAAGAAGCCCCGCAAACGAGGTAGTTGATGATAGCGATTTGGGTAATCGTCCTGTAGTTGTTGGGTGTGGCCCACTCACCCAGTTAGACCGAAACACTGCCTTGCGCGCTGGACATGATTGCGCTTTAACTATGATAAAACAGAAGGCCATCCATGCAGCGGCCTTATTCCTGCAAAATGATGCCTTAGTAACAGGGTCAGATATGCTCATTCCCTACTCAAGGACCAAAGAAGATGCCTGAAGTTATCCTAAGAAAAACCGCTTTTTCTATTGAAGAAACCTTTCATGAAGGTGGGCCAGTCTCAATCAATCCGCCGCGTCGAGCAGCTGCGATTGCCATCATCCAAAACCCTTTTGCAGGGAGGTATGAGGCCAATATTCAAGGATTCATGGACGATCTGAAGCCTCTCGGTCTTCGCCTTGCGACGCGCCTTGTTGAAATGCTGGACGGCGCAGATCAGATCGAAGGCTACGGCAAAGGAGCGCTCATTGGTGAAGCTGGTGAATTAGAACATGGTGCCCTTTGGCATGCCCCAGGCGGTTACGCGATGCGTGAACTGTTGAACGATTCTGGTGCGATTGTTCCCTCATCGAAGAAAGTTGGTGGTGTTGGAGCGCGACTTGATGTGCCGATTACCCACATCAACGCATCTTATGTCCGCAGCCATTTTGACTCGATGGAAGTTGGGCTGAATGATGCTCCAAAGGCCAATGAAATGGCCTTGATACTGGTGATGAGCACGGGCGCGCGTGTGCATAATCGTTCTGGTGGCTTGGCAGCTCAAGAAATTATTGGAAAGGATGGCCTGAGATGAATCTGAAGATCAGAAAAATTGCCGTAAATATTGAGGAAACTCACCGTGAAATAGGACGAGAGATTTTACCGGCTACACGCAAGGCCGTTGCCGTTGCGGTGATCGAAAACCCGTTTGCTGGTCGCTATGAAAATGACCTGACGGTTTTAATGGATATTGGTGCCGAACTTGGAACACTTTTGGGACGCAAATGCGTTGAGGCATTAGGTATTACCCCAGCAGAGGCGGAAAGTTATGGTAAGTCTGCAATGGTTGGTGAAAACGGTGAACTGGAACATGCTGCTGCAATTTTGCATCCAAAGCTTGGTGCGCCATTGCGTGCTGAAGTTGAGAAAGGTGCCGCCCTAGTTGCTTCCTCAAAAAAGATGGGAAGTCCCGGTCAGGTTCTGGATGTGCCTTTGGGACACAAAGATGCGGCTTATGTGCGTAGTCATTTTGATGGGATCGAGGTGCGTTTGAACGACGCGCCGCGAGCAAATGAAATTTTAGTTGCTGTTGCGGTGACTGATAGTGGACGACCGTTGCCACGCGTGGGTGGTTTGACCCATGCAGATGCGATTGGTGAAGACGGTCTAAGGTAAGGCAGTTGACCATTGCTCACCTGTCATTTCATAACTAAAAATGTGCAATGAAAATTGAAGATGAAAAAAGCAGTGAAAAACAACCTTATCGCTTGGACGAGCAAGTTGGTTATTTGCTGCGTTTAGCAAGCCAACGCCACTCTACGATTTTTCTCCAACAAATATCTGAAAATTTGACGCCAACGCAGTTTTCAACGCTTATCCGTATCTCTGAATTTGGTGACTTGTCGCAGAACCATTTGGGAAGATTGGCATCGATGGACGTAGCGACAATTAAAGGTGTTGTTGATCGTCTAAAGGCTAAGGAATTGATCCAATCCAGCGCTGATAAAGGTGACAAACGCCGTTCCCTCATTTCTCTAAGCGCGAAGGGCCGCAAACTAATTGACACGTTGAAGGAAGATGGCGCGCGGATTTCTGAAAATACGTTAGCCCCACTACGTAATTCTGAGCGTAAGACACTTGTCAATCTATTGTTGAAAATCTCATAACCTAAATGGCCTTCAAACCTTCATAGTCCATCCCAAATTTATCGCTGCTGGTTAATCGTCTTCATAGAACATAAAGGGAAGGCTCCACTTGCGTTTGTTCTTATCACTTCGATGACTATGGCGCCAACATAGCCAAGGTTGAGCCAATCCAAGGCCCTGCTACAATGCGCGTGAGTTCAAAAGTTTTAAACCTGTAAGGTGCGCTCATTGGATGTGTTCTGGAAGACGGTCCGCTGGTGGCGTGTTGCGAGATCGACCCGACGTAACCTCACCATCAATAATGGTCATGCCTACACCAGGTAGATTGCCTAATTGAACTGATTCAAGCATCGTTTTACCGGGTGCGTGCTGGGCTTTATCCAAAATGACGAAGTCAGCGGCGTACCCTGCCTCGATGAGGCCCGTATCCAGATTACGTTGCCGCGATGTGTTGCCGTGGCCAAAACAAAAAGCTATTTCTGCTGGAATGTTGCCAAAGGCAGACAACATGGCAATCATGCGCATGATGCCAAGTGGTTGAACACCTGAACCGGCAGGTCCGTCTGTACCAAGAATTATTTGATCAAGCTTACCTAATTCACGGGCCGTATTAAGTGCTAAAACTGCAGAGCGTTCGTTCCCGTTGTGAACAATTTCAAACGCGGATGAACAGCTTTCACACAGGCAAATGATCTGATCATCGGGTAGGGCAGAGTGCCCACCATTTATGTGGCCAATGACATCTGTTCCAGTTTCAATCACCATATCGGCGTCGATCAAACCTGATCCGGGGATGGATGGGCCACCAGTATGGATCGTGCTTTGGATGCCATATTTACGGGCCCAGCCAACCATTTGTTGTGCTGTCGTGCCGTCTTTGACCGTACCCAGACCAACTTCACCAAGCAGTACAACACCTGCCTCTGCCAAATCTTTGAAATCTTGCTCGACCATGCCGTGTTCAATCACAGGTGCGCCTGCGTGAACCTTCACACCGGAAGGGCGGAAATTATCGTACCAACGCTGAGCGGCAATTGCCATAGCTTTCAGGCCCACAACGTCTTTTGGGCGACCAGGCATATGGACTTCACCAGCAGAAATCAGCGTCGTAACACCGCCATTCAGTGTTGAGTCGATCCAGTTAAGCTGCTGCTGGCGTGGGGTATAATCACCAATAACGGGATGAATGTGGCTGTCGATTAAGCCGGGCATAACCGTGACCCCATGGGCATCAACGAGTGTTGTCGCGCCTTCGCAGTCTAGGTCCTTTTCAGTGCCCCACTCCGAAATTTTACCGTCAATGACTATAATACAGTCGCCGTCGAAAATTGGTTCTTCCAACTTTCCCGAAAGGATTTGGCCAATATTTTTAATAACAAGCTTTTTCACAGTAGCCCCCTCAAATTCATGACAGTAATTTCATTAGCATACGAATATTATATTGGCTGTACGTCAAGTCTCTAATGCTCACCATTCACAATAAATTCTGAAAAAGCTAGTGCCGACTAAAAAAGATTAACTAAATTTAAGCGAGCAGGGTGTGTCTGCTCGCTCTTTTATTTCTAATTTGTGGGTGTAAATGTGTATACTGTTCCGTTTTCACCAGCTTGAATAGTTGTTTTCCCAATCCAGCTAGCTCCAATATATGCAGCCCATTTGCCAGTCGCTGCTACGCTTGTTATCAAAGCTGAACCATCTGACATCAGTCTGGTGCGACATCACAAGATATCTGAACACCTCTATAACTGATAGTCTTATTTGTAATCTTATCTCTCCACCGAGACTCAAGGGCACTCCAAATGGGTAAACATGCATTCATTGCCTCTTTATCCCGATACTCAAAGATATGTCCTAATTGATACTTATCAGATTTATTCCAAATACGTGTGGTAGTATATCTTTCCAGTCCGAGCTCATAAAGCTTTGGTAAGTATTCGTTTTTAACATCCGTCCAACGTTTGTCACTTAATTCTAATTCATTCTCGGACAGAAATGTTTGAATGGTTACATTAATCAGCATGTGATCCTCCAATATTATATGGAGAATAACTTAGCTTATAAATCATACAACATAAGACGCCACATCGTAGAAAAATATGCCTGTAAAAGTGACGGGTTATTTGTGACTTGGTAGCGGCAAACTTTTGCGACTTTCTGACAGGGAAAAAAATTTGGGCTATCATAAAGGCAAATACTTTCTTAACGAAATAATAAGTAAAACCTTGGATGAATACTCTTCTTCTATCTTAACTATTTAAGTGTGATCCAATCTCAGTTTTAGAGCGTGCATACGATGTGTCACGACAAAAATAGTGCGCGTTAACCATGGTTAGTTAACATCTCCCAAATTTACTTACATAGGGCTGAGCCGTAATGGCGAAGCCCTTTTCTTTTTGGAATTAGCAAAATCACTTCAGTTTGATGTCAAAATACTTACGCACCGTTTGGATAATTTCCCAAGTACCTTTAAAATTCGCTTCCACAACGAAGGTATCCCCGGCAACTAACCTTACGCTATCACAGCCATCTTGCGTTATGAGCACTTCGCCCTCAAGTATGTGCACAAACTCGTATTCAGAGTAAACTGCATAATAGGTTCCTGGCGTAGCTTCCCAATAACCAGAGATCATGCTTCCATCATTACTTGTGTTCAAGATCCAAGTCTTCATTTTTGGGTCACCACCTCGAATGGTCCAACCGTCCAAATTATCCGTGATAGGAGCCACCGTGTTTATATCGGGGAGTTTAACGATAGAATTCATGATCTGGATTATCCCTCATCTATTAGAAGTATAATTAATTACATAGTTTAGTGCTAACTGTTTTGCAAAACTTTAACAGCATAAACTTTCGTATAAAACAAAATCAGTGTGCGAGCCAGTACGCACTAATGCCATTAGCATTCCGAACCCAGCTGGTCCGCTCTGCTTAAATAATACTAAATATTTTAAGGCAAAAATGCTTTGGCGTAATTAGTAATTGCGTAAACAACGATAGCTACAAAGAAGCAGAGGCCTACTGGTAAATATAAAAAAAAGAGATAAGATAGGTCGGCCAATTGGAGAATGTATCTATGAAAATGATGAGTGTAATAGCTGTTACCCCGAAAGAAGGGGCAGCGGATGAAATTACGGACTTAATTGTTGAGAGTAGAAAAGACGGTGTTGACGGGCTAGACAGCTACAACATTGTACATACACATGAAGATCAATTGCTTGTTGTGAATGAGTGGGCTTCTATGGATGAATTTATGAACTATGTGCATGGTCCTCACAATATGATTGAGCTGATCGAACATTTATGTGATCGTTTTGATGAAGAAAACGTGTGCAAAGCATACTCTGGTACAATCAGGTACCAAAATAAGGCAGTTTGAGACTGTATAAGACCCTATCTTTAAGTAAGTATTAATAAACACGGCGCTTACAACACCGATGGATTATGCATCGGTAGAATTGTTAACCATTAGGCCGCTTTTAGTCCTTCGAGCTGATACTTTGCAAGTTGGTTGCCCATCGGGGTAAGTTGATTGCCAGCTGTAAAAAAACCACTCAAGCGGCCATAATGCATTGCTTGGTCGTGATTATTGCTCTGGATTTTTGTCAAACAGTAAGAAAGTACTGTTTCATAATAAATGTATTGATTTTTAGCGTTCATAATTTGTCTCTCAATTATACATGTGTTTACGTGACGAGATACCTTTTGGATCAGAGATTTTACGAGGGATAGGTTTTGAGAAAGGATTTGAGCAGAATGCACATTGCCGAAAATGGCTATTAAGTAGTAGAGTAAATAATCTTAATCGGCCCAAATAAATTTGTTATTCAGCATAAAGTACTCAATATTCTTAATCAAAAGGAGTGAAAATTGGATAGTCGACATGATCCCAGCCTAAGTGGTTTATATCATGCTATATTTTTTCAAATTGCCGGTATAGCAGTAGCGTTATTGGCCAATAGTGCGAATTTCGCTTTGATTTTATTTGCTGATACTAACGGACACGAAATTGCTTTGTGTGTCCCAATAATCGCTACTGCCCTATTCACAGGTGTCTGGGGTGATGCAACTCTTCAATCACAAGTTGCAAACATTAAGGATGCAGCGGTAGAAACCAAAAATAGTCATGCTTACAAATTTATCTCTGCACAGCCTTATAATTTACTCCGACTCATGAACTTAGTTCTTGCAGTTGCTTTAGCTGCATCGCAGCTTTTAATTTTATTTGGTGGATAGTTGATAAAATTAAATTGACTATTCTGTGCACTAATACAGAGCAATACTTTGTCTTAACTATATTTTTGTAGCACGAATATTTTTATGAGAACCAAGCAAAAGCTTGGCTAAGCTAACCATAACAAGTAAACTCACGGACGCTTTTCTCTATCCTCTGGAACACATCCTAATTATTTCTGCATGCAGACGAAAGTCAGATGCCAATTTTTCTCGAACGAAAACAGCTTCTTTTTCTAAGTTAAAAAGTCTGCCCCAAATCAAATCATGATCATCGGAGGGCAACTTTTTGAGTTGTGCTGTTAGCTCAGAGGTTTCTTTATAAAAGGCATCAATAAGATCAACAAACAATTTTTGTAAGCTAGCTTCCGTGTAAAACTTTTCATCAATTTCAGATACCATCTTACTTTGATTTGTTTTAGCCCGTTCTACATATGGTCTCTCAGCTTCATCATACTGCCATGCATTAGTACCCCAAGGCATCAGCGCTACCCCGCAAGTAGAAAAGTCTTCTACCGCATTAACATATCTTTCCCGAATGTCTGCGCTTGCGAAACACGCATATGGGAGTAAAATTGCTGAAAATAAAATTGACCTCATGTAAATATTACGAAGTTGCGCACATTTTGGATTATAAAATGAAATTACTACAGAGTAAAAATTATTAATTTATTTCCGCAAACTTAGATACAAACTATTATATTCTGGATCAGCCACCTTTTCTAACCAATTTGCAACAGTCCCGTTCATAGATTCTTGTATGGCTATATGGGTCATAGAATTAGTTGGTGTGGCTCCATGCCAATGATCCTCATTCGGTGGTATCCAGACGGTATCCCCTGCATTAATAATTTTAGGATGATCGTCTCTTAATCCTATCAGCCCTACACCACTTATTAAATGTAGTGTTTGGCCAAGAGGGTGCGTATGCCATGCAGTACGTGCACCAGGCTCGAATGTTACCTTTACAGCACGTACCCTTGCTGGTTCGGGTGCTTCAACTATTGGATCTTGCCATACTGTTCCGGTAAACCAGTCCGAGGAAGATTTTTTTGTCGGTTTTGACCCAGCTTTATATATATCCACTGTCTATCCTTCTAAGAAGTGATTCCTTTATTTTATCAAATTAAATTTCCCTAGATTAAACTAAGTACATAAAGCTAAGGAGTTTAGAGTTTTCTGGTTGCACTCTCAGTAAGCACTGAAACATACTGAGTGAGGGTTAACAAAAATATTAAAAAAACGATTAAAATGAGAACCATTAGTTGCTTCTCTATAGGCTGATTCAAGAAACCTCGTATTCGCATTAAAAATTTTTTGAACATTTCCTCCACCATTGATTACTTTTATTATCTTAGATTTTTAAAGAGTTTATATTCTATTCTCATTATTAATTGCACCACTTTCAACAATTACGTAACTATTCCCATCAGAGTACAGCTGGAGCATATGTGTAAAATTATCTAACCAGTCCAATCCGCGTTGAATAGTATTTGACACCGGCTCTTTGTCATTAAAGGTACCAATGTACACAATCTCATCTTCAACGACCGCGGTAAAATAAGAATCTATTGACCCATCTTTTAGCGCTGCTTCAGTAATCTTATGATACTCAATTAAGAAGTCATCCAGGAATTCTGGTTTAGGTTTGAACCGGATTGTTTTCATAAAGCGCATCAGTATTCCCCATAATTTTTTTTCAAAAGATCATTTCGCTTAATAAGTATTGGCTTTGGCTATCTTAGCATGCTATTTCTATATAACAAAATTAGTCCATTATCTTTTACTTGGTTAAGTTCCAAATTTCTGATGCAAAAACAGAAGAAACCTATTAGATTATTGGTTTGTCGAATGAGAGTTTCCCACCAGCCCAAATTGGTAAATTCTCTTTATCATTGAGCCATTCGGTTTCCTTCATTGTATTTTCTCTTAAAAAATCTTTGTTTCTTTGAGGATACCGCCCAAATTTTTCTAAAACTTGTCGATGCTGGTTTACTGCCATTTTACTCCGCTCAAACAGGCTGAATCGAGGATGTTCACTTATAGTAATGTCAATAATTTCGCACGCACGCTCTAAATCTTTTACTTCTTCAGAATGGGCCAGCGCCCAAGGCAGAAGATAAAGTAACGCCGCCGGTAATGTGAGGGTTTCTTTTAATGATTCTGGACTTAGAAGATCATGCACCAGCTGCCGACCTATTAGATCGTATGAAAATGCTTCTGCCGAACCGCGAAAACACGATCTTGATAATTGATCTGCAAGCAAAACCTTAGCGACTTTACCATCTAAGTTATCCCACTTGTTGCCAACTAAAGTCTTTGGTTTAGCTTTCAGTTCACGAATGACTACTGCGAAAGGTTGACAAAGATCATCTAATTCTGAGCCACTGGCAAACCAAATACTTAACAATGGGCTGACAACATCTTCATTATTTAAACCTTTGCGACTTTCTGGATTGGCAGTATCGCAAGCGCACATATAATTTAAAATACTGCGGGGCTCACGCGGTTTCTGTAGAGCGTCTAATACAATTGGAAGAATGCGAAAGTCATTTGGAGTCATTTGTCTGGTCTACTCTTTATAATATATGAAGTATTCTTACGATTTGAGACAAGATCACAATAGTCCATAAACAGAACTGCCGAAATTAGGAAAATAGTGGTAGGATTTTGTTGGTGTTCCTTAAGACTTTATTTCCAATCTTCCCAGGAAATAGTACGTCCGGGATAAGCACGCCGTCTAAATGGCCATTCTTCTTGCAACCAATTCTCTACACTTTGAAACAGAAGTTTATCCAATAAAAATTCACTATCCTTCACCCATAGGTATACTTCACAATCGTAGTTTTCTTGCTTAGTAGGATTGATATATACACAACCAATATAAGTATCCTTTTCCGAATTAAGCACCGCATAGGCGAAAGCTTTCCTGGCAGTAAATTCATCTGTATGCATGATTAAGTCATTTTTATTTGACTCAAAACTCATATCATCTTCCGGCCAATTGTCGTCCTGCAAAAAAATATGACGAAGTCTTTCTTTACTCGACATGACAGCCTCATAATCCAGAACACAAAATGCTGGAGCTAAAACTTCAAAATGAAATTGCTCATTTGATAAATGAGTTGGAATTTTAAAATTATCTGGAATGAACAAAGTGAGACCTTAGACTTTTTACATTTAAAATAATGGCAAGTATTTACCAAAATGCTAAAATGGTAATAAACTTTTTGAAAACTAGTAAATATAGCCTGATGATAATATCAGTTTTTAAAAATCTTATCGAGCGCCCTAGATTTCTTCTACATTAGTTGTGATTAAATAAGTGATTTTCAGTAATAAAAGTTAATCTATGGCATAGATTTAGTAAATAATCCTCAGAGTTTCTATCTATCGCTCAAGCTTATGAGAAGTAACGTTATTTCTTACTGGCAAGGATATCGGCAAACTTCTTACCGTGATCTGTAAGTTCATTATCGGATGTGAGAAAACCACATCTCTTCCCATAAAAAATGGCATTTTCGTAACCGCTAAGTGTCCGTTCAATACAATAAGAAAGCACCGCTTCGCGCTGCATAGTTTCTATCTTCATTTCCACACCTTATTCCCTAAATCTGGCAAGCTTGCTCCAAATTATAATAAGATATACGGCACTTATCATGGAATAGATCAAAGTTATCTAAACCCAGTGTAATAATTCTTTCATGATCATCTTTAGTCAGAAGGAACAGCTGTTGAAGGCTATGTGCAAAATAGTCTTTGTAATTGAAGTGTAATGTTCACTACTATAAAATTAGTTTCGATTAATAGGAATATTTAAATGCTCAGAATTAGAACAATTTATCTTTTGCTTGCAACGTTTTATTTCCTTGTCTTTCCGGTTATTATCTACGCTCAACCATCTCAGGTTCCAGATGCAAATTGGACTACTGTAGACCATTTTAAGTATTGTGGCTCCGGTGAGTGTGAAACATTCAAGAACATTCAAGAACATTCAATTAAGCACAAATTCGATTACTGTTGGGCAAGATATTACGGTTATTAATCTGAATACAGGAAACGCGATAGAAACATTTAATGTAAAAAGTATAAGATACGGCCGACAGGTAAAAATGTGTTGGATTGGCAATAGTAATGGCATGGTTTCTGAAAACTACATTACCGTAAAAGGGTGCACTCGTTAGATAACTATCAGCTTGTAGTTACATTAGCCTTTTAAATGAAGCTAAAGCCTCTCTAAGTTGAGAGGCTTTCTAATTTGAAATTAGTCAAATAATTTCTCGCTAAGGACGAATAACAAAGTACCCACTATCATCCAATTTCAATAATCGTCCAACTCCACCGGGCACTACCTTTGCCGCAGAGATAAGTGGAGGCGCTTTACCTTCTTTTTTTGTCATTCCGTTAATAGTATTTTGACAAGCACTAAAGGTTAAATCAGGTATGCTATCCGCAAAGCTTTGCACTCTGTCTAAAACTGGAGAAGTGTCTTCCCGCAACATATGAAGTCCAGCATTAAACGCTACTATTTCGATTTCATACATATTTCCCTTATTGGTTTGTCCTCGAGCAAAATTCGCTGCAACATTTAAAACTTTGTTGAGAGTCTTAGGGTCATTATCGCTGACCTGTAATGCCAAGCGTTGAATGCCGTCATCTGACTGTTCTGCATGTAGTGAAACGATAGACAATGGTAATATAAATATTATCAATAATAACTTTTTTAAGATTTTCATTATAATTTTCTCCCGATATTTCTTATCATTACCATAAACGCATATTTAATTCACTATAACCATCACGGTTGATAATGTGGTTCTCGTTCCGACGGCCAAAACTGAAATCAGGCACTTCAAATGGCAGCGAGGCTATCGATCAATATCTTTAGATGAAGACAATTCGGGTGCAAACAAAAAATACTAGCAAGACGAGTCAAGAATGATACAAATACAGGGCGCTAATATTTGTAAAGATGAGTCTATGTGAGAGCTTTTCAAAATGATGGAAAAAAAATTTCAAAACGATCAAGAAGCGAACCGCTGGAACCACCGTCCAGTTAGCGCAGTTCCGTTAAATCCATTATTTAACTGGCCACCGAGCTTTTTGCCAGTCTTGAAGTGGTATTCTAACTACTGGCTGGCCGCATCCACCACAACTCTTGCATTAGCATTGGCTTTTGCTGCTTATTTCCTAATTTTACCCTCGTTAGATGTCATGCAAAACTTAAAAGCAGGGTGGATAATAAGAGTGTGGCTAGCTAATCTTGTTCCTCATACGCTTTGCGCTGGGCTGCTGCATTATTGGCTTTACAAAATTAAGGGACAAGGCAACGAGTTCAAATTTGATGCAAGACAACCCGCAATTAACAACGGAACTTTTAGTTTTCGTAATCAAGTTCACGATAATATGTTTTGGACTTTGGTGAGTGGTGTCACACAGTGGTCAATTTTTCAATGCCTAGTCTTTTGGGCTATGGCGAATGGCTTCGCACCTGCAATTCTGTTTCCAGATAATATTATTTGGTTCTTTTTAATGTTTCCCTTTCTCATTTTATGGGCAAGCTTTCACTTTTACTGGGTTCATCGAGCACTTCACTGGCCGCCACTTTATCGTATCGCTCATGCACTACATCATCGAAACATAAATGTTGGTCCCTGGTCAGGTATTTCAATGCACCCCATTGAGCATTTGCTATTCTATACCAATTTTCTAATTCACTTCATCATACCCAGTCATCCCATGCACATCATGTTCCATGGTTATATGCAGTCAATTCACCCAATATTTTCCCACTCAGGATTCGAAAAGCTATACGTGGCGGACAAAGAACGAGCAAATATGGGGGATTTTTTCCATCAACTGCATCATAGATATTTTGAGTGTAACTATGGAACTGTTGAAATGCCTTGGGATAAGTGGTTTGGATCTTTTCACGACGGCTCGGAAAAGGGCACAAAGGAAACTCGTGAACGAAAGAAAAGAATGTATTCTTAGCATAATTATCCAAATTCTGAACAAAAAACCTTTATAAACTTGAATATTTTGCTTATTAGAAATTTTATTAAATCAAAAAGAAGGCTAAGATGCTTACTCCCAGACAGAAAACACCCGATTTAATTTTACCTACGGTAAATGGTGAAACCTTTGAGTTATCGAATGAGACTTCTGAACGGGGAATTGTAATTTGTTTTTATCGTGGATTGCATTGTCCTATTTGCGCCACGTACCTTAGCGAGCTCGAGCGCTTGACGCCTGATTTTAATAAAAGAGGTGTTACTACAATAGCAATAAGTTCAGACGACAAGGAGCGAGCGAGTGAAATGGCAAAGCGCGTTCAAGCAAAGACCTTGAGAATTGGTTATAATTTAAGTTTGGAGCATGCTCGAAAATGGGGTCTTTACATTTCTACGTCGCGTGGCAAAACTTCGATTGGTATTGAAGAGCCGCAGCTATTTCCAGAACCTGGTTTGTTTATGATCACTCCAGAACAGAATCTTTATTATGGTTCGGTTCAAACTATGCCCTTTGTTCGGCCTCATTTCTCTGAATTGCTTGGTGCAATCGATTTTGCGATTGAAAAGGATTATCCTGCAAGAGGTGAATACACTGGTGATGTTTAATTTACATTAAGATTGATACCGAACGACTTCTAAAATTCACATGATAGGACTGAGATTTCTGAGGTTAATCTTAATAATATTATCTATTTTTTTATTAGCACTAAAATTTAGCTATAAAATCTATCATAGCTGACTTTCCACTGTGACCTACGCCCTCGTGTATTGTCGCTTCATATACTTCTAACTTAAATATTTCTGAGTGGTGAAATAATCTTGTGAAGGTATCTTTTGTATACATGAGTGATACATCTTTAGGGCCACCGGTTCCGTAATTGATCTGGTCCGGTGTGTAGCCGTGTATAAATAATGTGCCTCCTTTTTTTGTGGCTGAACGTAAGCCCATCAGCACATCGTCTATCAAGCTGGGTGGTATAAACTGGAAGCATATTCCGACAACATTGTCATATTGTTTCTCGCTCCAATTAATATCAAAAAAGTCTTCGAGTTTATAATTCACTTCTACATTTTGGCTATTTGCTAAGGCTTTTGCTTTTTGATGTGCAACTGTTGAATTGTCTGTTGCAGTGACCTTGAAACCTTTCTTAGCCAAATAAACCGAGTTTCTACCCTCGCCATCGGCTATTAAAAGTGTATTACCTTCTGCCACCAAGTGCTTCTCGTTTCTTAACAGTGCCTGTGCTGGATCTTTCCCAAATAAATAATCTTCAATTGAGTAACGTGCATCCCAATCCATTTTAAAGCCTTTCTTTAGGGTCTTGCATAGCAAATTAAAGAGTATTTTACACTAGTGTGATCCAATCATCGAGGGGGTGCGTAAAACGGAGTACAGTAAGTCAAGATTATCCTGCAAAAAACAAGCTCATATACGAAAGATACTGAATGATAAACGATCGTGGTTTTGAGAGTCTTAACACCAAAAACCAGCAACAATTCACCTTCGAGTATTGTCAGTCGTTAAGTGTGGATTGGACTAAACTTAGCAAAACTGAGAAAATGGTAAAAGCGTTATTACTGAAAGCTAATATTATGGCCGAGCTTAATTCATCTGGGTCAGATTTAAATTAATCATGTCAGTATTTTTCCGGCCTATCGGCAGCAACAATGTCTTTAATTTCTATGAAGATAAAGATATTCCTACTAATATAAAAACTGTTTCCTATAATTTAGGCAGCGATGGGTCAATAAAGGGAAAGTGGGAGAAAAAAGGCACAATTGCTCAGTTAATGGGAGCAATTAAATCAGTTGAAAAAGGGACAACAGAAATAATTTCTGAAACTGATTGGAAAAACCTTATCAAAGAAAATTAATTATCTGGTTTATGAATTCTAAATTTATAGAAACAAGTCTATCACTTTAGGAAATTTTTTTAACAGATTTACGCTGGTTGCTCACAGTATTTTACAAATTTTACTTTGCATAAATTTCACTCATAACCTGACTTTTTGCACAAATTTTATGCACTTTGAAAGTTATAATTTATATTCATGCCCGTTGTAACATCTAATGCTTTTTTTTTTGATCATTTCTGAGATTTCAGATGTGAAGCACCCACAAAGAGGATCAAGTTTATGAATGGAGCAGATACTGCCTGGATTATCGTTGCAACGGCACTTGTGTTGTTTATGACACTGCCGGGCCTAGCCCTATTCTATGGTGGTCTAGTGCGCGCACGGAACGTCCTAAGCGTATTCATGCATTGCTATGCAATTGCCTGTCTTATGAGTGTATTATGGTTAGCGCTCGGGTACTCGATTGCCTTTGGCGGTGGTGACAGCGGCTATTGGGGTGGCTTGGATAAGATTTTCCTATTAAATGTGACAAGTGATAGCCTTAGTGGAACTTTGCCAGAAGTTTTATTCTTTGCCTTTCAGATGACCTTTGCAATCATAACACCGGCACTGATCGTAGGAGCATATGTAGAGCGCGTGGGCTTTGCTTTTGTTATGGCTTTCTCAGGTCTGTGGATGTTATTTTGCTATGCTCCAGTCGTCCATTGGATTTGGGGTGGAGGTATGCTGAGTGATGGGGGTATTTTAGGTGCGATTGGTGTTAAAGACTTTGCTGGTGGTATCGTCGTACATGAAACAGCAGGTCTTGCCGCTCTAGTTCTTGCATTTTTTCTTGGTTCGCGCAAAAATAAGACAAAACCTCCTCATAATCCAGGCTATGTGATGATAGGGGCAGCAATGCTCTGGGTGGGGTGGTTTGGTTTTAACGGGGGCTCGCAGCTTTCAGCAGATGGGGGCGCAGCCATGGCACTAACTGTCACACACATTTCTGCGGCGACCGCTTCATTGACCTGGGCCGCTTGGGAGCGAATTAAATACGGTAAAGCATCTTTGGTCGGGCTTGTAACTGGTACAATTGCGGGGCTTGCATCAATTACGCCTGCCTCAGGATTTGTTGGGCCAATCGAAGCGCTTGTCATCGGCGCAATTGCTGGTGTGCTGTGCCAGGAAAGCGTTAACTTCGTACGCAACATTCTGTCTATTGACGACACACTTGATGTATTCGCAGTGCATGGTATCGGCGGAATCTTTGGGATACTTATGATAGCAGTTTTTAACGTTGGTTCTTGGACGGCTCAAATAGGTGGACTGCTCATTGTAGGGTTTTTTACAATTGTTGTTACTACTATTTTGATCAAGATGGTTGGGGCTCTCACTTCATTTAGAGTTAATGAAGAGGATGAAACCACTGGGCTTGACTTGAGTGCGCACGGTGAGCGGGCCTACGACATCACGAGCTAAATCAAGCCCTAACATGTGCTGTTAGAAACAACCTCTGGGTAGGAACTAAGTTAAGTCTGTAACTTAACTGCATATATGGCTCTTGCTACTATCTGCAGCGTACTCATCTAAAGAATGATGAGTTATTGTGGTCTCAACAAATAATAATAGGCTATTCAACAAGATCACCAGATAAAGGAATAGTATGGCGGTTAGCCGGATCATATTCTTGGAGCATTGATCTTCTTTCATCTAACCAATTAGCTACACCATCTTGAGCATTTTGTTCAAAACTATCCGCATCTCTTATAACACCGGCAATAACTTCATCCCCAGTTTTTACACAAAAGTGTGGATATTCTGGATCATGATCTTTTCCATTTTCAACAACATCATTCAAAAAAGTGTCATAATATTCAGGCTTTGGCTTGAAACGAATTATGCTGAGTTTTTTTGCCATTTTGATCTCCGGTTTTAATTTATTGGTTAATCGGCTTTATGTTTTTTAACATCCTGAGAATGTATTAATTAAATAATAAATTATTTGTATTTATGTTTGCAAATTTAATTCCAATTAAGTACTTGAGCCCACCCAAATCCGTGTAATTTCAAAGAATAAGTTCTATTAGCGTCCAGCCACCTTTGATTGAAGAAAAGTTTACAAATTTAGAAAAATTAGATCTTCTAAGAGGCTTTTGCATACCCACCATTATACGCACCACTTTTTCTTCTTACTTGAGCATGTTCAACAATTCTATCTCGCGCAAGACCTCTAAAACCTTCAATAGAAGAATAGCCTTTATGCTCTAAATATTCGCTAAGATCATTCTTAAGCTCTTGAATAAGCTTGATTCCAATACCACCGCTGCCCTTTTCTTCCATAGCTGCAGTGCAAACTTGTAAGTTTCCGGCACCATGCACTATGAAATTAAATGCCTCTCGGAAGCCTCTTATCCCGCCAATACCAGAAATAGAATTATCTGGAAAAGCTTTGGAGATATCTGAAACACGCTGCAAGGCCTGGTGGAGTATAGCTAAGCCACCCAGCCCTCCGGAGGTTACCAGACCATCAACTTCGACTTCAAATTTCATCGTCTCTGGATCCATCAGTGGGAGAGATGGAAAGGTGTTACAAAGGGAGATTGATGACGCACCTGCCTTATATGCGACACCAGCAGCGTCAACGAGCTTTGAGGTCGCTGGTGTTAGTTTTACCCAGATTGGTACGCTGACTGCACTGGTTACAGCTTTTAAAACAGATTTAATAATTTCCTCATCATTTGCAATATTGGCGCCCATGTCTTTGCGGTCCATGTGTGGGCAAGACATATTTAACTCAATAGCGTCACAGCCAACATTGACACAAGAAGTTGCAAGTTTTTGCCAATTTTGCATTTCCTCGTCACTGCCTGCACCAGCCATAATAGAAGCTATGACCATGCGGTCAGGATATGTCGTTTTAATTTCTTCTAAGTCTGGCAGCCACAAATCAAGTGGCTGATCGGATATAAGCTCCCAGTTCCATGAGGAGTGTGACACGCTATCTGCTCTCTTATACCTAGAAACATACGGTTTTATCTCACTTGTACGCTGATAAATTGTTTTTGGGCCAGCCACGTTTTCCACCGGATGCAAGCCAATGGTCTTGGTCACGACACCGCCCCAGCCAGCCTCAAAGGCATTCAAAATCTTGCGTTTGCTCTCTGTCGGAGGCGCTGAGGCCAAAATGAATGGGTTTACAAATTCAAGCCCAGTAAAAGTTGTCGCAAGTCTTTTCATCACAGCATTCCTATTTTTTATTACTGTTTTAAATATCTGAAGCTGGGGAAAACCTGGCTTAAATAGTCAAGCAAAACGACTCGGTTTTTTCAAGAGATTTTTTTCCTGCCTTATTTGTGTTGCTTTTTTCGTCCACAGAGTAATTATCTGCTATATGCGATGCTCAGCTTTGGATGCTCTAATCAAGCAGGCCCAAAGATCTACTTGATATTTTTGATTTGGCTTTCACCGGTCAATTTTGCTGCATCGAACGCTTCAAAAACAATTTCAATGACTTCTTCTTTTGTGTAAGAATTCTTTGATATTTGATTATTAAGTTTTTTTGAAACATCGTTCATGGAGCTCATATAGGCATCCATGATAGCCTGGGCAAATTTACTTGTTTCAATATATGTATATACTCTCTGATTTTTGGTTAATTCAGTTGGATTGGTTTTTTCAAGCCATTTTAAAAAATCTGGATCATAATAGTTTTTGAATTCTTTGTTGGTTTGCTTTGAATAGCTTTGACACAACTTTTTTATTTGTTTTTGAATGCATTGATCGTCCACTTTTCATAATCCCTTTTTCTAATACTATAAATTGTTGCCATAAAGGAAACTTCGCCTACAATTAAAGCTGGTGGTAAATAGCTGGCTTGTAGATTAGCTACATACCCACGTGCACCATGGGGTAACTTATGCGAATAAAGTTCTTGATTACAATTTGCTTCTTTATTTGTGGCACGGCAATATACTGCGTGGCAAGTGTTGAAAGTGAAGCTGTGAAGGCGCGGACGAAAGCAATGAGCCAGATTTCGGATAACATGCGCGTTTTAGGTCTTATGTTGAAGGGTCAGGTAGATTTTGACTTGGTAAGTGCAAAATCGGCGATCCAGAATATCGAAAAATTGGCTGCTAAAACACCTACACTTTTTGAAATTGAAGCAGTCGATCCTCATGCAGAAGCCAAACCTGAAATTTGGAGTAATTATGAAGATTTTGTAGAAAAAGCATTAACACTTCAAACAGTGGCAACTGCCGCAAACCGTTCATTGGTAAGTGAGGAGGGCCTAAAGGGTGTGATTATGTCGATGGGCAAAACATGTAAATCCTGTCATAGCTTATACCGAAGTTAAGCACACGGTCGTATCTGTTATTAAAATTTTTTGAGCATCTAGTCTCAGCCAAACACAATTTTATGTGCTTAACCATTTCAATAAAATTAAGCGAAAATGTGACTTTATTCTTCAATTTTTGAAAGAAACTTATCAACTTCCTTTTGATCAACAATATTTGGATCAAATTTAAGTGAAATTCCATTTTTTTGCACGGTGACTATTTCTTTTTTGGTTATTTCATTTTTCATAATATGACCAATTATTGGCCTATCAATTCCTTTTGCCTTTACCTCTACAGACTCGATTACTTGAAACGTTTCTCCAAGAAGTGCTTTAGTTGAGTTAGAAAAAAGCATCGAATTCTTTGGAGCAGCTTGCTCAAGCCGTGCTGCTACATTCACCGCCCTACCGATTATAGTATAATCTAATCTTTGATCACTTCCAAAATTACCCACACTACATACGCCAGTATGCACACCAATTCTTATTTCTAATTTTTCAGGAAAATTAAATTTTTCTTTAAATAAATCTTCACTTGTCTCAACAAAAGCAAGCATCTCAAGTCCCATTTTGCAACAGGATATGGCATCCTGCTCTGGTCCTTTTGACTGCGGGTCTCCAAAAAAAATCATTACAGAGTCGCCAATAAATTTATCTATCGTACCGCCATATTTTAGGGCTATTTCACACATATTTGTAAGATAAAAATTTAAAAAACCACTTAGTTCTTCAGCCTCCATACTCTCCGAAATAGAGGTGAAGTTCACAATATCAGAAAAAAATATAGTTAATTTTTTTCGGCCACTGCCGGTATTAAATTCTACATCAGAAAAAATTTGTTCGCATATTTGTGGCGATAAATACTTCGATAGTCTATCGGATGCCTTTTGAAGTAATTGTTGTTGCTTTTCGGCTTCCTCTTTAGCCGCCTGAACTATTCCTTTTTGTCTTTCAAGTTCCAAAGATAAGGATTTTCTTAGGCGAGACTCCAGCTTAAGTTTGCTGTTCTCTTTTTTTAGTAATTGTAACTCTTCATTTTCAGTCACTATTCTCTTCCCAAGTATAGAATTAATAAAATCTAAGCACGTGCAAGTTCCAGGTCTGAATGCCTAGCCATATGTGCCTTATCTCTCCACCGATACCAGGATACAACCGCCGGTAGAAACCATGGGTTACCACTATAAAATGGCCGGGTAGGGAAAGGTAAATCATCGAAGGGGGTGACCCCTTCCTTTGCGCCTATAACCTTTTGTCCTAGCCGCATTCCTAGGTAGCTCGCCATAGAAACTCCGGAACCACAGTAGCCCATTGAGTAAAATATACCATCATGGCAGCCCGTATGTGCCAATTCGTCAAATGTATACGCTACAGTACCAAACCATGAGTGTGAAATTTTTGTGTTACTAAGCCCCGGGAAGATGCGGCACATATCATAATGTAGTTTTGGTCCACTTAGACTAGGATTAGTTTCTTTTGCAGACACGCGTCCCCCAAAAAGCACTCGGGTTCGATCTGGGGATGGTCGGTAGTAGTAAACAACTTTACATGTGTCACTTACAATTCTGTTAGTAGGAAAAAGTTCGTCCATCAGTTTCTTTTCCAGAGGTTCAGTCGCAATTATGTAGCTTCCGATAGGTATTACACGCCGCTGCAGCCAGGGTGTAAGTTTGCTGGTATAGCCATTGGTTGCAATCACCAGCTGTTTACATGAAATTTTACCTTTTGAAGTTAGCACTTCAAAACCGGTGAGGACTTTATTAATTTTTTCTGCATGACAGTTGCCCACTATTTTTGCGCCAGCACCCATAGCTAAATTTAATAGACCACGATGATATTTTGCTGGGTCAAGTGAGGCATGTCGATGAAAAACAACCCCACCGCTATATAAGTCCGTACCAAGTTCTTTTTTCTGATCTTGCTTAGAAATTACATCTACAGGGATATTTTCATGCTTTGATAGTTGTTCTGCGTCTTTTGCTAAAACATCAAATTGCTCTTGTGAATGTGCGGCATGAAACCTGCCGCATCTACTAAAAGAACAATTTATTTCTTTTTTATCTATAAATTCCTCAATCCACTCTAGGGCGTTCTCACCCTCATTCCTAATCTCACGTGCCAGTTTTTGCCCATACTTTGCTTCTAATTTTCCCTGCGATGGCTTCACGCTTGTGCTGATTTGCCCACCATTTCTTGTGCTGCAGCCGAAGCCAGGTTGTCCTGAGTCGATTACAAGAGCTTCTCTGCCGCTCCTAGCCACTTGTATAGAGGCATGTAACCCTGTGTATCCTGAGCCAATAATTAATACGTCGACAGTTTTGGGAATATGTTCAATTTTGCTTTCAATTGGGTTTACCCCGTCCAGCCAATAAGATTGATTTTGCCAATTCTTAGCCCACATGTGAAACCTCATTGTTCGTTTGCAATGTAAATAGTACCAGCCGTATTGTCCTCTTACATGAACTTATATCCATCAAAAATTAATACAACGGTTTTTAGAAACTCCGGCCATTTTAAAGTTCACTGCATTGATACTTAGACTTTTGAAGCCAATCAGATCTAATTTCAACGCCCCAACCTGGTTTGTCGGAAATTGTTAATTTACCGTCCTCAACCTTATAAAGGTCTTCACAAAATAGGTCTTCTTGCCAAGGATAGTAATCCGCACCTTCGATGGAAAATTCTAGGTATTTACCAGCATTAGGAATGGCCTTTAGTAAATGCATAGTGAAAAGTGTCACAAGGGAAAGATTTGCACAGTGTGGTGTGACTGGGGTGCTAGTTTTTTTTGCTAATTCAACAATGCGCATCGTTCTATTTATGCCCCCAAGATACAATATATCAGGTTGGGCAATATTTACCGCTCCCATTTCAAGCATTCTGCGCCAAGTTGGAATGTCGCAATCTTGCTCCCCACCGGTTACGTCTATTTCCAAGGCATCAGTAACCGCTTTCGTTTGTTCTAGTTCCCAATAAGGGCATGGCTCTTCAAAATGGCAAAATCCATTATCTTGTAATATTTTCCCAATTTCAATTGCACGATCTACGGAGTAGCAGCTGTTTGCATCTATTAGAAGGTCGACTTGATCACCAAGTTCTTTTCGCATGGTTGGAATTATTTCTTCAGTACGTCCTGACCATTCATCATTATTACGCCCCACCTCCGCGCCAGCTCGCACTTTGAAGGCGTCAAACCCGAAGTTATCCCTTAATACACATAGACGGTATGCTTCGTCTTTTGGTGTAATATCACGTTTCATAGAGGAGGCATACGCTCTAAGTTCACCAGTCTTGCCTCCAAGAAGATCAACCACTGGTTTTCCAGTAATTTTACCCTTCATATCCCAAATAGCGGTATCAAAGCCGGCCATTGCCCGCCGAAGATATGAACCGGGGAATTTGTGCTCACGTTCTGTTACGAAATCTAGAAGGTCATCCAAATCATTAGTTTTTTTGCCCAAAGTCCAAGGTGCCACCTGTCGGTGTAAGATCTGGCATGTTATATCTGAATTATAGGTGGAAACTTGACCCCAACCTTGGGCGCCATCTTCATTTGTAAGCCTAACAAATCCAACAAATTCATTACAAAAGCTTTCAATTTTTGTTATCCTAAACAAATAATTTTCCTCATGTTAGTATTGCTCTTCAAGAATAAGCTCTGCCGCCTTTTCTCCTACCATCATTGACGGAGCATTAATATTACCCGATGGAATAGTCGGAAAAATAGAAGCATCAACTACGCGTAAACCCGAGACCCCTCTAACTTTAAGTTTTTCATCTACAACTGATTTTGATGGATCATCTCCCATTCTGCACGTTCCACATTGATGAAAGACTGTTTCTCCATTTGCACGGGCAAAATCTAGCATTTCATCGCTGCTTTGAATATCACTACCCGGAATTTTTTCTGAAATAATTATTTTTTTCAATGCCTCTGTTTCTGAAAGTCTTCGCATAAACTTCATTCCAGTAATCATAGTTTTTTGATCATATTCAGTAGAGAGATAGTTTCCAAAAAATTTGGGCGGAACGGCACTATCATTAGACTGGATAGATAACCTTCCTTCGCTAGTTGGCTTGCAAAGACTAAATCCCAATCTAACAGCAGGATATGGGTCAGGGGTCATAAGAGGTCGCTTTCCCAATGGTGCTGTTGTGTAGCTTAGCGGTGAGAAGTACAACTGCAGGTCAGGCTCCTTAAGATTTGCATCAGACTTTACAAAACCACCTCCCTGGTTAAGGCTCAAAGATAATGGACCGCCTCGGGTTAGTAGATATTGAAGCGCAACCATTATTTTCCCACTAAGTGGGCGCAGTAACTGATTTAATGATGGTTGTTTTGTAAGAAGCGTATGGTCTAGTCCAATATGGTCTTTCAAATGCAAACCTACGTTGGGTAAGTCTCTTATCACTTCTATATTGAGATCTTTAAGAGACCGCGCTGGACCTATTCCAGAAACCTGCAAGAGCTGGGGGGAGGCGAGGGCGCCAGCTGACAAAATTACCTCTTTTGAAGCATTTACTACTTTTGTGTTTCCTTTGTATGAATATTCGACCCCAACTGCTTTAGTTCCTTTGAAAAGAATTTTCTTTACATGAGCTTTTGTAATTACAACAAGGTTTTTATTTTTTTTTCTGGGCGATAAATAGGCATATGAAGCCGATGATCTTATTCCTTTGTGGGTGTTTATTTGATAAACAAAAGAGCCTTCTATATCCCCAGTATTATAGTCGGGGTTTCTATTTATGCCTACCTGCTCAGTTGCCTCTAAGTAGCAACTTGTTAAAGCATGCGCATGTTGTGAAACGTCTGTAACCTGTATTGGCCCACTATTGCCACGCTCTTGATTACTAGTTCCTCTCCAAGTTTCCATTTTGCGAAAAAAAGGCTCAACAGCCTGCCAGTGCCAGCCAGGAGCATGCTCACCCCACTCATCAAAGTCATTCTTACTACCTCTAGCGAAAACCATCGCATTTATTGAGCTAGAGCCTCCTAGCACTTTACCTCTGGGCCAATACATTCTCTTTCTATGAAGGTTCTTTTCGGGTTCAGTATTAAATTTCCAATTAACACTTTGATCGTAAAATAGTTTGCCGTATCCGATAGGCAGCTTAATATAGGGATTATGATCCTTTGGTCCTGCTTCTAGAAGGAGTATTTTAATCTTATTATTTGCTGCCAACCTGCCCGCAAGCGCTGAACCCGAGGAGCCTGCGCCAACAATTACATAGTCATAGTTGCTCATTCAAAGATTTTCCAACTATCGTGTTCAAGTAGATTTATCCTTATTTCCTAATAATTGAACTAATATTAGGAGACCGGAAGAAACAATAATTAATATTGTCGAAATGGCAGCAATAGTTGGATCTATTTGATCTCTCAAAGCTAAAAACATGCTTCTAGTAATTGTAGAATTATCCCCACCTGCCACAAATAGTGAGATTATTATTTCATCAAAGGATGTTAAAAAGGCAATTAGCGATGCAGAAACAATTGAGAATTTTATTTGTGGTAATGTTATTTCTCTGAAAGCTCGAAACCTAGTTGCCCCAAGTGATCTGGCAACTTTTTCTTGGTTCATGTCATAATTTTTTAATGCTGAAAATACAATTATTAACACCAAAGGCATTGCTACCAGTGAGTGTCCAAGAACTAAACCCACAACGCTTCCAACAAGTTTAAATTTTACAAAGAAATAAAACAGGCCAATTGCAACAAGTATAATTGGTACCATCATCGGTGAAATAAAAATTGGGAATAAAATTTTGCTTAATCTTGAGCTGCCATTTACCAATCCGTATGCAGCCATTGTACCTATTGGAGTTGCGACTACGATTGTTAATATTGCAACTTTAAAAGATGTCCAAGTGGCAGACATCCAATCATTAAACCCATTTTCAACTTTCCACGAGAAAAAATAATTCTCATACCACCGCAATGACCATTCTTTTGGAGGAAATTCTAAATATTGGCTCGCTGAAAAGGACATAGGAATAACAACCAAAGACGGAACTATCAGAAGGAATAAAACTATGAAAGAGATAGCATAAAGCCAAATTCTATCTTTCAGACGTATTTGTGTTTCCGAGACATTTCTATTTAGAAAACTGTTTGGCATTAACGACTTCCTAATTGATCAATGGATACAAGTTTTGACGCTATAAAAAGTATTATGGCTGTTACCACTAACAAGACGACACCCAAGGCACTAGCCGCACCCCAGCTGAAATAAAGCTCGATGTTACTTGAAATTTTCATCGCCGCCATTATCACTTTCCCACCACCAAGGATTGCAGGCGTAACATAAAAGCCTAGACATAATACAAAGACAATGAGCAATCCGGCGAGTAGTCCTGGCAGCGAGAGAGGCAAGAAAACGGTCCAAAAGGCTCGTGATGGTGTTGCTCCCAAGCTTGAGGCAGCTTTCATACAGTCTTTATCTATAGCACGCATATTTGCATAGAGCGGAAGGATTAGAAATGGCAGCATTATGTGCACCATTCCAATTAGTGTTCCAGTTGTGTTGTGAACAAACTTAATTGGTTCGGATATCAGTCCCATATCAATAGCTATATTATTTATTAAACCCTTTTTTTGAAGGAGTACTAACCAAGCGTAAGTCCTTACCAGAAGGCTTGTCCAAAAAGGAATAAGGACGCCAATCATGCAGATATTTGCCCACTTTCTTGACAATTGTGACATGAAGTATGCCAATGGGTAGCCAATTGCAGCACAAATAATAGTTGTGAGAATACTGATTTTAAAAGTTGTGATGAAGATTTTAATATAGGCTTTACTTTTCCACATGCGTTCATAATTTTCGAAAGAGAAAGTTCCATCACGTCCTAAAAAGGATAAATAGAAAAGCCATCCTACGGGAATAGCTATTAGAGCTGTAACCATAATAAGGTATGGAACAGTTAATCCAAAGAAGGTGTAGCCCTCTCTTGCGGCGAGTTTCCGTAGTTCGTTTTGATTGATATTATCAGAAGTTAAACTCATTTGCTCAACTCACAACATAACTGTCTGCAACTTTTAGAGCGATAGTAACTTTTTCGCCTATAGCGGGGAGAGCTTTATCGGTAACGCTTTGATTTGGAATTCGGACCCTAAGGACCTGCTCCCCACTCTCTGCGGAAGTCAGCTTAATTACAAGTAGCTGGCTTTCTCCTTGAAAGATTGAGTCAAGCAACTCCCCCTCGAAGTAATTTTCGTCCTTCTTTTTCTTAGGTGGTGCAAGAAAAACCTTTTCTGGCCGCACAACCAGTAGAAAATCTCCATCTTCATTTGAAGGTTGTGCAACTTTTATTTCTGCTTTGCCAATTAGAGCTTTTGAATTTTTTACTTTAACAGGAATAAGTGTCGACTCTCCAATAAAGTCTGCAATAAACCCATTTTTGGGATGCTCATAAATTTCATTCGGCGTTCCGAGCTGCATTAGCTCGCCTCCGTTTATAACTGTAATTCTATCTGACATTGTCAGGGCTTCTTTTTGGTCATGCGTTACATAAACTGTGGTCATATTGAGGGTGTCATGGAGTTGACGGAGCTCAATTTGCATTTCTTCACGCAATTTTTTGTCTAGAGCTGATAAAGGCTCATCCATAAGAAGAATTTTGGGCTTGAATACAATTGCTCTTGCGAGTGCTACCCGCTGTCTTTGCCCTCCAGAAAGTTCATCAACCCGTCTATGCCCAAGTCCCTCGAGCTTTACTGTCTCCAAAGCCTCTTCTACAGTTTTTGATGTTTCTGATTTGCTAACGCCACGTAGCTTTTGAGGATAACCGACATTTTGCTCAACTGTCATATGGGGAAATAAGGCATAATTCTGAAAAACCATTCCAATGCCTCTGAGATGCGGAGGCTTTAAAATTACCTCTTCGTCACCAAATTTCACACTACCATAGTCTGGGTTAGTAAACCCCGCTAAAACCATCAGTAAGGTTGTTTTCCCTGATCCAGACGGGCCAAGCAATGTCATGAACTCGCCTGAAGTTATGTCAAGACTGATGTCCTTTAAGGCATAAAATTCATCATATTTCTTTGTCACATTTTTAATAGAAATGTTTAGTGAAGAGTTTTGCATAGTAACCCGATTTATAGTGAAGTAGGGGCCTGAGTGACCTAACACCCAGGCCCTATAATTTTATAATACCTTTTAGATAACTTATTCTGTCATCATTTCGGTATACATTTCAGCGGCAATAGTCCGCCATTTTGAATACCATTCAGTGGACAAAGTTAATTGGTGTTGTGCGTTATCAGGATGACTAGGCATCATTTTAGCACGAGAGTCTTCCATCAGGCCAAGCTCATAAACTTTTCCATTAGTTGGGCCATATGTTATATATTTTGCAAACTCTGCCATGTATTTTGGCTTCATCATTTCAGCAATGTACTTCATGGCTAAGTCTTTATTCTTTGCGCCTTTTGGAATTCCGTAACCTTCCCAATCCATGATGCCTGTTCGCCAGTCGTAGGAAACTTTTGCTCCGTCGTCTTTGGCAACATCAAAACGGCCATTCCACCCTGTGGTCATATCAACCTCACCGTCTTTCATCAGCTGTGCGTGCATCGCACCAGAAGACCACCAAACAGCAATATGCGGCTTAATTGTTCTGATTTTATCCAGAGCCCGTTCGATTCCAGCTTCACTATTTAATACTTCATAAATTTGATCCATTGGAACACCGTCTGCTAGGAGAGCGGTTTCGAGTTGTGCATCAACTTTATTTCGCATTGCTCTAGTGCCAGGAAATTTTTCTACATCGTAGAAATCGGCCCATGATCTCGGTCCATTGTCTCCATATGTTTCAGTATTCCATGCGGCAACAACCGAAAAGATATCTGCTCCAGCACAGTAATCACTGTACATTCCTGGTAGGTGATCGCTAACATCAATAATAGAGTAATCAAGTTTCTCTAGCACACCTTCTGCTGCTCCTGATGCGCAACTTCCAGCACCACTAGAAAAGATATCAAATTTATCTGCGCCAGATTTTACCATAAGTTTAACATCTGAGATACCACCATATGTATCTTCTTTTACTGTTATTCCCATTTCCTTTGCAGCTGGCTGAAAAATACCTATTGATTGGCCTTTCTGGTACGCTCCACCCCATGACACTATGCGTAGTTCATCAGCAAAAGCGTTGGCACTTGACAGAGCCAGCCCCGCAGCTGCTAACAAGCCTGCAGTTTTAATTCCTAATTTCATTAAATTTCCTCCCAATTAAGCAGTTAATTTTTTTACTCTAACAACAATGAGGCAGTAATCAATGTTTCATTTTAAAATATACGCTGCCATGCAGCAAAACAAAAATGCACTTACTGCATAGCGGCTTTGCATAATTATCTGATGAAAAATTATTATAAACAAATACTTAAGACTCATATAAATGAGGTAATAAATATGATAAAAAAAATAATAAGAGGCATAATGTTGGCACAGGCTGCAAGTGCAGCAAGAAGAACGTTGCGTTATCTCTCCGATAGAGATCTTGACGATATGGGACTGTCCCGCTCAACATTCGTAGAGGGGGTGGTTGAGAGTGTAAAAGCTGACATTGATGCAAACTTTGCGGATCAACCGATGTCGAAAGTTATCAAAAGTGCTATTAACCCGAATTTGATTGGTGCTGTTTAATTCATCAATTTTTTTCTGATTGGGACAATCTATAAAATCGTCAACTGAGGTCTATGGCCTCCAAAGCGGCTTCGCCCTCATAGTTGAAGATCATAACACCAGGAAAACCACCTGCACGGAATGTGAATGTCTTTCGAAGTTGATCAATTAAATTCGAGGCGAATTTTTCAAATTGCTGTAAATCTGAATTATTCTCAAATTTAGCTACAATAGAAAGGCTGGCGCATTTGCCAATTGTGATACTCAGTGATTGAATGTTAAATTGGTCAATTTTATCACCAAGCTCCATGGAGCAGTGGTTTGCGGCAACTTTAGCTTGATCCAGATTTGTAAATTTATATTCAAAAATTCTAGCAAACATTTATAACTCTCCCAATAGTTCATCGAGAAATGTTGGTTTGTTCTGGGCTTTAATTATAGACTTTTTCATTACCCGTGGCTGAAGCTTCATCTTTCTTTGAAGAGATTTTCCGACTTCATTCAAGACCATTTCACCATTTTCATTCTTGGCTAAATCGAGCTTTACTAAATTTGAAAAGGAAGCTTCTGATATAGGTTTTCCTGAACACAAAGATAAGAAATCATTCAGGTCTGAGGAATTGTCTGAATTTGCAATGTTTTTGAACGACTTCAAAGCAATTTGAACCGTCTCAGCCGTAATTTCTTTTTGCTCAGTTTGAATATCAATCTGATGAGCTATTCTCTCACATATACCTTTTAAAAGCGTGATTTGGTTATCATTTAATTTTAAGGGTTCTTTATTTAGTAAACAAAAGGTACCAAGGGCATAATTATCTTTATTTATTACGGGAAAGCCTGCATAGCCGAGCCAACTATCTTCTTCTTGAAGGGATGGGTGTGTTTTCCATTTTTCATGTTCAGATAAATCTGGAATGAGTGTGGGCTCCGAACTCAAAAGAACATAGGAACAAATATTGAATTCATGGCGAACGCCTTTTTCTTCTTCAACGCCGTCGGTATTGGCAATATTGCACTGAAAATTTTCGTCAAAAAGACTAAAAGAGACATAGTCAAATCCGGTAAGTTCTTTAGCGATATCACAGAAAACTGAAAAATTATCAGTTTGTTCTCCGTCAATAATACCGGTTCGCTTGACTGCGACCACTCTTCTATCTTCATTTTGCGGTCTTGGTGCGAGAGTGGTAGACATCATATTTCCCCCCCTTTTGGCACTAAATTATGCACATGTTTCAAGTCATGAAAAGAAAAGAATCAAATATAAACCAAATTAGTTATTACTAACTAAGTTGTAATGCATAAGTTAAGTAATTTTATCGAGTAAAAAATTACTTTAAAGGTGTAGCGCCAGTTTCACTTCGCACAATTTTTCCGTCTTTCAGTGAGAAACAAACCAGCACTGCTTCACTTGTTCCATCCGGAAAGTTTACCATTGAATGAGAAACTAAAATATCATCATTTTCATAAATACACCGAGAATTTGACCGTGTTACTTTTCCACTATCCATCATATTGTTGATGACGTTTACCCACTCAGATTTTGTCATTTCGGTATTTGTTGCATGCCTTACAAACTTAAAATCATCATGTAATAAATCTGCGTATGCCTCTGCGTCATTGTTTTCCATTGCAACATCTAGTTTTTCATAAATTGACATAAGTTTCTCCAAGTTTAATTGCGTAAGGAAATGTTTAATAATGCGGACTGGTGATAACAACAGAAAGCATGAGAGCTGCCGATCTTCAAGTACATAAATTGTACTTCTTTACTGAGTATTAAGTAATTCTTTTGAATGTCTCGCGAAAATACTATACGCCTCGTTAGCATCGATCGTATCTAGTGCGCCTTTATCAACTTCTTCTCGGCTCCACATCCAGCTCCTCACAGGGTCGTCTCGCATTGCCCATCTTGGGAAAAGTCTCTCAGAGTGCATCCCTTCCTTTAATATTTTGACCTCAACATGACGATCGTCTCGTTTAATTTTATCAAATGTCTGATCTATGGTTACGGTTGGGCCTTCTAAATATTGTAAATATAAATCTGAACGGCATATCAAGGCGCCCGTGATGTGACCCTTTTTATTATTATCAATGGAAGTTACCAAAATGCCATTTAGGGTGTTTTGGTCGAAACCAAATGGTCTCGAAGAATAAATCAAATGTTTCATCAACTGTTTTACTTCTCCTGGCAATTTTATTTTAATCCTTCAATACAATTCATGAAGACGTATAAATCTATTTTGGTGGTTGGGGGTTGTTCGCTGGATTGGAGTCTATGACCTTTATTTCGAGCAAATCCTTACTCATTCCCACTTTTTGTAAACTCTCCTCTAAGGATAATGCTAACTCTTTTTCGTATATTTGTTCAAAACCACGATAGAAAGCAAATGATTTAAGATGTTTTGCTTTTTTTTCTGGGTTTTTGATAGTAGACTTTGTCCATTCGTAAAGAGCATATTCCTCGACACCATTTTCTTCAGCTTCATCACAGTAACCTTTAAATGCATCGTAGGTACAAACCAGCGACATGCCATGTGTTTTGGATATTTCATTTAGCTTGCCTGCTAAACCTTTATGTTTTCCAGTTCTCAAACTTGCAGATAAACTTTCTGAAACTCTAATTCTAACCTGATACAGCCAATCTGACATTTACATCCCCACTTATTTCATCTCTACGTAAATTTAGTACTTTGGTGTTAAAATTCTAAACAAAAGTGGTTTTTCACAAAATTTTAACTAAATAGTCTGGTAAGTAGTATAGCGCATAGGATGTGACAGATATGTTTGAGTCTTTTTTTCCAAAACCAAAACTTTTCTTTTTATCATTATTCGGGTGGGTGGCCGTTTTGATATTATTTTGGTACTCTTTTGGTGATAATGTTGGCTCCGCTCTCGGCTTTAATCTGGAAGAATCCTCGCCAGTTATTGGTTTGGGACATTTTATAACCCCTCAATTTCTGTGGTTTGATACGTATTTTCTACTTGGACTGCTCTCTTTTTATGGGTTTTGGCGGTACTACAGCCCTCATGAATGGCAAGAGTGGTCAATCCTTGGATCTGCTTTATTAATTTTCCTTTCCTATGCATCTGTACAAGTTTCGGTCGTTATCAATGCTTGGTACGGACCGTTCTATGATGACATTCAAAAGGCTTTAGGCGGCGGTGGAGAAGTAACAGCGGGTCAGCTGTACGGTCACTTGGCTGTATTCTGCACAATCGCCTTTCCGTACATCGCCTTCATAATTGCAAACAGGTTCTTTACTGCGCATTTTATTTTCCGGTGGAGAACGTCCATGAATAATTTCTACACAACCCGTTGGAAGCAAGTGAGACACATTGAGGGCGCTTCTCAAAGAATTCAGGAAGATACAATGAGGTTCGCTGCAATAATGGAGGGTCTTGGTGTTGCTTTTGTAGACTCAATAATGACCCTTATCGCCTTCCTTCCAGTACTAGCAGCACTCTCGATACATGTTGAATCCGTGCCGATAATTGGGGCTATTCCATACCCGCTGGTTACGTTATCAATTGTTTGGTCCATTTTCGGTACTGTGGTTCTTCTCGTGGCTGGAATTAAGCTACCTGGCTTGGAATTTAAAAACCAAAGAGTTGAAGCAGCGTTTCGTAAAGAACTTGTTTTAGGTGAGGAGAACGAAGCAAACGCACAGCCTGTTACGTTAAAGGAACTCTTCTCTAACGTACGGCGTAATTATTTTCGGATTTATCTTCATTACACGTACTTCAATTTATTTAGATATTTATATTTACAGGCAGATAACGTTATCGTTTATATCTTCTTAATACCAACGATAGTGTCGGGTCGTATAACTCTTGGTATAATGAACCAAATTTTGCGAGCTTTCGGGCAGGTTGCTTCCTCCTTCCAATTTCTTGTATCTTCTTGGACAACCATTATCGAATTGATTTCAATCTATAAAAGGCTTCAGGCATTTGAAGCTTCAATTCGGGATCAGCCATTACCGCAAATCGATCAGGAATTTATAGAGTCTGGGTTGAAGGAGTCTTAAATGTAGCAAGGCTGCAAATATTTATTAAAACTTGGAGAAAAGTTAAATTACTATTTAATTTTCGTCAGCTTTCGGATGAACAGCCCTCTACGATAACTACGTCTGCTGTGGAATATTTTATTCTAAGAGCCTGGGCACTTGTGTACTCTTGGCTTGCGTAGCATGATTTGGCTGCGGCGAAATTGGGGAATTCTATTACAACAGTTCGTGCTCTGACAGGACCCTCAGGTACTTCTTGTGAACCACCCCTTACTAAAAATTTCCCACCAAATTTTGCTAGAGGGGCAGAACTGGCCCTCTTATACTCCTCATATCCTTCTTCATTTGTCACTTTGACGTGTACGATCCAATATCCTTTAGGCAAATTTTTCTCTCCAAGCTCACGATAAATTTGTGCAATACGGGCTAATTTTATATCAGTAAATGATCCACTCGATTTCGATAACACCTGTCTAGTCATTTGACGATAATCTCAAAGATAGTTTTTGGTCACAATACCAGATAAACCTCTTTCTTACTTATTTGCTAAACTGGCCTACATGTCGCATTCGGTATAGAACGTATTGAAATTTTCCCATATTTTAATAAGGCTGATTAACTTAAATTCGTGAGATTTTAAATGGAAGCCCACAAGGTAGCGATAGGTTTGGTAGTGCTTTCTACGCTTGGTTTCGCAATTCAAGATATGGTTGTGAAGCTTTTGAGTGAATTTGGTTCCTTATGGCAATTAATGTTTTTACGAGCAATATTAGTCGTTTTAATTCTGATAACATGGGCAAGGCTGAAAAAGCGGCCAGATAGTATACAGCCTAAAGGCTGGAAGTGGCCTATCATCAGAGCATTTCTAATGAGTTGTGCTTATTCCTTTTTTTACGCTTCGCTTCCTTTTACTGCTCTTGCGCAAGCCGCCTCATGTTTTTTTACCGCTCCTATATTTACCTGTTTTTTTGCAGCTTTAATACTAAAGGAAAAAATTGGCATATGGAGAATATCATCCATATTTCTGGGTTTTGTTGGGGTTTTGTATATCATTCAGCCAGGTACTTCCAATATGCAACTTATTTTGTTTCTTCCGGTATCGGCAGGGGCATGTTACGCACTTGGTGTTGTAATAACGCGAGGTTTCTGCGCAGATCATCCTCCATTATCGCTGACAATTACTCACAATGTATTTTATGCATTGATTGGCGCATTTATGGTGACTTTTGTTCCTATTTTACCGTTCACAAATGATGTGAGAGTTGCAAACCCATTTGTTTTTTCAGGCTGGGTACAATTATCTTCAACTATAATAATAATGATTGGAATTACCTCACTCACGCATATTCTCGCAATGACTGCTTCAATCCGAGCATACCAATTAGCCGAAAGTAGTTTCGTTGCGCCTTTTGAATATACCTATTTAATCTTTGCTATCTTAATTGATTATATATTCTGGCAATCTTTTCCCAATAGTCAGGGAATAATTGGCGTATCGATGATTATCAGCGCTGGGGTAATGATCGCATTTAGAGAACGCGTCAGAATATCGAGATACGGGCCAATTAGAAAGTAAACGCGGTTTTGCAGAAGTTTGTTACTTTATATAATAGCATTTTGTTGAACAAATCTGCAAACTTTTATCGATAGTATAAGAGCATTTTGGGTAAATTTTTAATTCTAAAAATGACACTCTTTTTTTCCTTAAAATCATTCTCATTCCCAAAAGTAACTAGGTCCAATGGTAATTTTCCGAAATCATCTATTTTTTCTTTGATCTCGTTTAGTTGCCAATTTATGGTTGAACTCAATAATGAAGAAAACTGTTTGGTCATAAGCCAATATTCTGAAAGAGTAATTGAATTTTTCAATAAGCGGTGAACTAAAATGACATCTTGTCCTGACAACTCTGAAAAACTTCGAATGGTAGTTTCATGAAAAGTGCCATGGTGAGCCACAATTTTTAGTTTTAGGTTTTTTGACTGCTGGCAAGGATCACATGGACAGCTTTCGACGAACGTTAGTTGTTTAAGACGTTTATTAAAATCGTTTTTAGCGAGCTCCATGTGTTTTAGTATTTGATCAGCCTGTGAGCCTGCACCATTATCTTCAATAAAAAAGAATGCAGCATCACCCTCTATTTTATTTAGTTTCATGCAAGGCTCTAATGCTGCAATTATTACTTAGGTTAGATCCTTAATCAAAACCTCTGCATGGCTTTCCCAATAATTGGCTACTAATGAACCAACGATAGGTTTCTTTTTTATTTCATGGATTTTGATAAATTTAGTGAACCCACTGATATCTGCAATCAATAAAAAGCCTGTTCTTTGTTCCAAAAGCTTACCTACTTCCAATATTTAGGTGGTACGAAAAAACGTTTATCTCTGTCTTAATTAACTAATGCTCTGGCTCATCACCTATTTCGGTCATTTTCTTCTCCAGTGCTGCCATCATTTTCTGTAGCACTTCATCGTATTTTGGGTCTGAGTAAACATTAAACAATTCTAATGGATCTGCTTGGCAGTCAAATAATTCCCATTCTCTATCTTCGCCTCCATGATTTGTTCCCGGTAAATTAAAGCCTTCGTTGTACCAGTAGATCAATTTATACCTTTGGTCTCTGATGCCATAATGAGAATAAGCGTTATGGTCTGGATCCCGATGCATCCAATATCTGTGATATGCTACCGTCTGCCAATTTTCTGGAGTCCTTCCTTTCATTAATGGTACTAAACTTCTGCCTTGCATGTAGGTGGGTATTGTAAGTTCAGCGATATCCAGAAAAGTAGGAGCAAAATCTACATTACAGGCTAAGTTCTTACAAGTTTGGCCACTGGAAACTTCCTTTGGAAAACGTGCAATAAAAGGCATCTGTAGAGACTCCTCGTACATGAACCTTTTATCAAACCACCCATGCTCACCAAGGAAAAAACCCTGATCGGACGTATAAATAACAAGTGTGTTTTCTGATAATTGGTTAGCATCTAGATAGTCTAATAATGTGCCAACGCTTTCATCTATTGACTCTATGGTTCGCAAATATCGCTTTATGTATCTTTGATATTTAAACTGGCCAAGTTCTTCTTTCGTTGTAAAAGTAAAGACCTCTCCACTGTCCTTATCTATTAATCTTAAGTCTGAAACATCATCAGGATTAGGTATTTTCCGATGAGACATTTCAGGTCTAACCCGTTCTCCAATCTCAGAACCGCCCTCCGGCTGAACGAGTCCCAGATCAGCGTATTTCATATCATCCTTTATACGCATTTTTGCTTCTGCAGCAGCTTTTGCACGGTTTTTATAATCGTCATCAAAGGTCTCTGGTACCTTGACGTCATCACTAAATAAATTCCGGTTTTTGGGGTGTGGTTCCCATTCTCTGTGTGGTGCTTTGTGATGGCACATTAAAAAAAATGGTTTGTCTTTATCTCTAGCATTTAGCCATTTTAGGCATTTGGAAGTAATAATGTCTGTAACATAGCCGAATTCTTCTTTTTCTTTGCCCATCTCGACCATGAATGGATCAAAATATTCTCCCTGACCTGGTAAAACTGACCAAAAATCAAATCCTTTTGGTTCGTGCGATTTGCCTTCACCCAGATGCCACTTTCCAACGATCGCGGTTTCATATCCACCAGTTTTAAGATGTTTTGCAACATTTGGTAATTCATTATCCATGTGGGTATCAAGGGTTTTTACACAATTTACGTGATTGTAAGTACCAGTTAAAATAGCTGCACGGCTTGGCGTGCAAATCGAGTTTGTCACATAACAGTGGTCAAATCTTACCCCCTCATTAGCAATTCTATCGATATTTGGGGTGTTATTTATTCCACCCCCATAGCTACTAATTGCTTTAGCTGCGTGATCATCAGCCATAATGAATAATATGTTAGGTTTATTTTTCATCAAGTTTCGCTAACCGAGTAATAGGATTATCAATATTCAAAAATTTATATGCCACTACCATTATTTTATTTTGCTGATGGTGACCACACACGTACATTGTTTTTGAAATGAGCATAAAATAAAAAAAAAGAAAGCGACAGTTGATTTATTTTTAGCAGATAAATTTGAAGGATTGGGTATTTGTACTATCTCACGTTTCAAAGGAGACAAGAGATGAAAAAATTACTGCCAATTTTAGTAACGGCTTTGTTAACTGCACAGCCTCTTTTTTCAGCCGGGAGTTACAGTAGTGACACTTCCTCTGCTGTGACTTCAAATGACAAAGACCCTTTTACAGCGGTTTACCAGCTTATTGATCTTAAGAAATTTTCTGAAGCTCACAGCGCGTTGGAACTTCTTGATGTTCCCTCTAAACAAGCTGATAAGTTTAACCTTTTGGGCTTCACTGCTCGCAAAAGTGGAGATTACGTGTCTGCGGCGACTTTTTACGAAAAGGCTCTTTCAATCGACCCAAAGCATGTGCGAGCACTTGAATATCAGGGTGAGTTATTCCTACAGTTAGGGCAGTTTTCCAACGCTGAAGATAATCTTGATAAGATAAAAAAAATCTGCTGGCTTCCGTGTAAGGAAGAAAAGCTCCTTGCAGAGGCTATAAAGTTGGCAATGAAAAATTAGCCTATATATTTTTTTTGAACCACTCATAACAAATTCATTATGCGCAGGGTTTAGATTGTTGCGCCGTTGGCATTCTTGGATGATTTGGTTTTTAAGCCGGTTCCTTACCTATTTGGCGCTGGACAGATTTACAGTTGGAGAAAAAAATAAACGGTTTGGGAAGTGCAAAACTATGAAAAAAATTAATATAATTGTTCTTTTACTTGGTATTTTCGGTTTTCATTCAGCTTCAGTTGCTGACACCTCTCCAGGATTGACTTTTGAAGTTACTTCTACAGGTTCAGGTGCAACCGCAGCCCTCGGTCAAAGAGCAACACTACACTATATCGGAAAACTAGAGGATGGTTCGGTATTCGATAGTTCACGCGATAGGGGGGAACCATTTTCTTTCACTCTAGGCGCTGGCCAAGTCATTCAAGGCTGGGAACAGGGTATTCTCGGTATGCAGATTGGAGAAACTCGGATATTAAACATACCGCCGGAGTTAGGCTACGGTGAGGCCGGTGCGGGTCGTACTATTCCACCAAATGCAAAGTTAATTTTTGAGGTAGAACTGCTCGCTTTGGATAATCCACCAAAATTAGAGCAAGCATCTGTTGTAGACTTTCAAGAAGCTCAAAAAAAGGGTCATTTAATAATAGACATCAGGCGGGCTGAGGAATGGGCCGAAACTGGTATTATAAATGGGGCAGAAACAATCACTGCTTTTACGAAGAGTGGAGCTCTACATCCTGATTTTCAGAAGAAGTTTTTCCCTTTGATTGATGACGAAGATACGCCCGTGTACCTCTACTGCAGGACTGGCAATAGGACAGGCACCTTAGGGAATGCTCTGGTAAATCAGGTTGGCTTAAGGAAAGTTCTGCACCTAACGACTGGAATAGTAGGGTGGAAAAAAGACGGTTTGCTTACTGTTCCCTACAAATCTGACTAATTAAGCCGTAAGTATGCAAAATTTAGCAAAGTTGCGAATGATACCCATACCAAATACGGGATAAATAAATATGTAGCTACCTTGTCTATTTTGTAAGAAATAAATGAGTAGCAAAGTATTGTAACCCATAAAAATGTTATAATGATCATCGCTCCAGCGAGATCATAGGCGCCAAAGAATACCGGCGTCCACAAAGTATTAAGACACAATTGTAAAGTCCAAAGTGCGTAGGTAATGCCCTTCAAATAATGCGGTTCGGACACAATAATCCGGTAAGCGCTGGTCGCAATAAATACATACAATATCGTCCACACCGGTGGGAAGAGCCAGGCAGGGGGAGCAATATTAGGCATTACCCAACCGTTTGCATTTAGATCACCAGCGAACCATACAGCACCACTGGCAGCCACAAAAGTACACGCGTAAAGAATGAGCCAGGTAAATATATTTAAATATTTGGTCAAGAAAACTCTCTGTTATCATACTCTTTAGCGGACTTAGAGTGTATTAGATACAAGTCCACAAATTTAAAATTGTTAATAATTAGCGGCGCTTTTGTAAGTCTCTTAGTCTGTCTGACAAAATTGCCAGAACCCCTCTTACAATCATATCACTATCATCAAGTTTCTTTTCAAATTCTTTTCTTGATACAAAGATTACAACACCGTCAGTTAACGCTTTAGCAGTAGCCATTCTTGGGGCAGTATCAATAACTCCCATCTCGCCAATTATTGCATTTGGCTTCAAAATAATATCTGGCTCTGTCATTGTCTTATTTGTTGGAAAAAATATTCCAATGTTTCCTGATCCGACAATGTAGAGGCCATCTGCTGCATCACCAGCTTTGAAAATAGTCTTGCCAGGTTTCATTTCGATCTTTTGCATTTACAACTCCAAAACATGTCCGTCTTTTGCCAAATGAAAACCATGAGGCAAACTTTGATTAATTTTATCTAATTCAGCATCTGTTCTGTAAGGTGCATGATGAGAGATTATAATTTTTCCACAATTTACAGTTGAGAGAAAATCTATGCCTTGCTCAATAGATGAGTGCCCCCAACCGGTCTTCGACTGTATTTCTTTTTTCGTAAACATTCCGTCCCAAATGACTATATCCGCTTTTTCTACAAACTTTTTTAACTCCTCAGATTGGGAGATTGTAAATTCGTTATCACATAGAAATACAAATTTCTTTTTATCTGTTTGGACACTGTAACCAAAACTTCCACCTGGATGAGCCAAACTGACCGCTTCAATTCTGAAATGTTCTCTCAGTCTCTTCTGTGTTGCAGTAAAGTCAGAGAAGGTTACATTTTCTAAGCTTCTGAATAAGTCTAATGGGAAATAAGGTCCTGAAAAGTAGTCTCTCACAATTTTATTTAAATTTTCTGAGTTTGCCAAAGCACTAGAAATGCAAGTCTTGGTCGCGGGGGCTAATAAATCCTTATTAAACGCCAAACCTTGCACGTGGTCATGATGAAAATGACTAAAAAAAATCAAAATTTCGTTATTACCTTCTAAGCTTGCATTCTGAAATCCAGAGCCGGTATCAAAAAAAATTTGAAATCCATCAAGTTTCAATTCGAAGCAAGTGGTGTTCCCACCATATTTTTGCATTTCCGCAGACGGGTTTGGAGTAGAGCCACGGCAGCCATGTGTGATGAGCTTCATGAAAGGCCTACTGAAACCCACAAAGGGGAGAATATAATTGGTTTTTTACTTTTCATATACTTTGTAATATTATATTTCCTGTGAAATGGTCAATCGTAAGCCTTTTGTTTTAGTTAGATTTAATCAGCTCTCACACACGCAGCGTATAAATGTAAATTAATTCACAAAAACCACATCATTATTCATAGTTTTTATTGCAATCTATTGTTCAAGCAAAATAGACTAAAATGAACTTTATTCATTACTTTAGGATATTTCTATGGAACGAAAACTTTGTACGATACTAGCTTTAGATGTTGTTGGCTTTAGTAAAATGATGGCAACGGACGAAGATCAAACTCTCAAGGTTCTGAATAGTAGAAGAGAATTTATTGATGCCTGTATTCATGATCATGGGGGCAGCATATTTAATACTGCCGGGGACAGTGTTTTAGCTGAATTTCCAAGCCCAGTAAAAGCTGTGGAGTGTGGTGTTCAAATACAGAACAAATCGTTGGCGACTAATGCAGAAGGTGATGAAAAGGATCAAATGCGATACCGCGTAGGGATCAATATTGGTGATGTAATGGTGTCTAATGACAACCTTTTTGGAGACGCGGTAAATATTGCAGCGCGTTTGGAGGCGCAAGCGATAGCCGACGGCATTTGTATTTCAGAAAATATTTACGATTTGGTAAGTTTAAAAGTTAAAGTTTCTTATGAGGATGCAGGAGAACTAGAACTCAAAAATATTGGTAGACCTATTAGAGCTTACAATGTGTTGAAATGTAAGGGAGCGACTAGAGGCTTAAGAAGTGACGATGCTGAGCCCCAGGTAAAAATAGATGCTGCAGAACCCGGGTCGCTGGCTGTGATGCTTTTTAAAAACCTAAGTAGTGACGAAGACCAGGAATATTTTTGTGAGGGTTTTTCAGAGGATCTTATATCGGCATTTTCTAGATTTAAGAAACTTACAGTAATCGCCAGTAACGCAACTTTCGCCTACTCTGGTAAGGATAAATCTCCAACTTCAGTCGGGCATGAGCTCGGAGTACGTTACATCTTAGATGGAAAAGTAAGGAAGATGGGGAAGAAAATGCGAATTTCGGCGTCTCTTCTTTCCGCGGAAGATGGTGCTGCGCTTTGGTCGCATAATTTTGATACTACACTAGATGATATTTTTGATATTCAGGATGAATTGGTTGAAACTATAGTATCGGCCATTGTCGGGAATGTAGAACGAGATCAGGTTAAAAAATTAGCAAGTAAAAAACCTGAAAAAATGGAAGCTTATGATCTAGTTTTGCAAGGATTAGAATATCATCGAAGAAGTTCGATAAGTGCGGAGAACAATAAAAAAGCCCTAAGTCTTTTTACCAAAGCGACTGAAGTAGATCCAAATTATGCTAGGGCTCATGCTTGGAAAACATGCTCTCTTGCAAATAATTCAGAATGGTTTCCTAATGAGATGCCAGATGATTGGATGAATGATGCATTTTCCTCAGTAAACAAAGCAATTGATTTAGACCCAAATGATCCGGAGGCGCATAGGATACTAGGTGCTATTAAGCTTTTGTTTGAGGGTGATTTTGAAAAAGCAATATTTCATCATGAAAAAGCTATCGAGATATGTCCCAGCGATACTTTTCATATTGCGCGTTATGCTGTTTTGCTTTGTTTTTTGGGAGAACCAGAAAAAGCTATGGAGCAGATTAAAAGGGCTATGAGAATTGATCCTTTTTGCTCGGATTTAGTGCTTGAGACAGAGGGTCTTTGCTATTTCGTGTCAAGTGATTACGAAAGTGCAATAACCAGCTTTAAAAAAATGCAAATAGAAACAAGAACTAGTCTTTTCTACACGGCAGCATCGTTGCAAAAGATCGGAAAGTTTGACGATGCAAAAAAAATCTTAAAAGTCGCTCAAACAGATAGTGGGATGGAGAATGAAAAGTTTGTGTCTACTCAGCTTTTCCAAAGGGATGATGATAAAAATGCGCTTTTGGGCGCCTTGGAAGATATTCAGTCCAGCATTTAACTTTATTAAAATAAAAGCCATATTTTTTTGGTAAATTTTAGTAATCGGATTTATTAGAAAGAGAGATAATGATCTTACCGCTATTAGGCATAATATGCATTCTTGCAGTATTCATTGTTTTTTCAGCAGCAGGCGGCTCTGACAAAGCAAATAGAGTTATTTGGCCCTTTGCTTTGTGCTTCATCTCTTTTTTAGTCTTCTTAGGTTTTTTGGCGAGTTAAACTTAAATTAATAAAAATGATAAAAGCACAGGGGTAACAAATATTGTTAGCAGAGTAGAAATTACGACTAGGCCGGCAACCGCTTCAGAGTTTGCACCATATTTTTCAGCCAAAAGGTACGATGTTACAGCCACTGGCATAGACATTTGAATAATTAAAACAGCATAGGCTTCGTACGGTAACGAGAATTGATGGCCGACTGCCACCGCTGCAAATATACCAATTATAATTTTTGAAATACTGATGCCAATAGTTTTAAAGCCTAAAGTGGTCTTTATCCTTGCGACAGCCACGCCTAAGGTTATCAGCATTAACGGAATAGCCATCTGAGCGATAAGGTTTAACGCATTCATCAGGGTTTTTGGTATCTCCCAGTCATAAAACATAAAAACTAGTCCAAGTATTGTGGCTGGAACTAGTGGTTCTTTGAGTAGTTGCTTAAATGAATGAACGCCGGAAACAACCCAAAGGCCTAACGTGAAGGCAACAATGCTTGTAAAGGCAAAAACAATAACGGCGTATCCGAGGCCATCCTGGCCAAAAGCCAGAAAGCACAGTGGAAGCCCTAGATTTCCTGTATTCCCAGAAATTAGAGGCATGAGGAAAGTGCGGAGGTCTAATTTGAAAATGAAAGTAAATATAAGCGCCATTATACTTACAACTGCATAGGCCAGGCAGACGATAATTATCATCTCACTTAGAAATATTGGGTTTATTGTATTTTGCGTTAACGAAGTAAAAATTAATGCTGGTACGGCCAGTGTCATTGCAAGCCGTGTAACGAACTCTACTCTATATTCAAAACCAAATTTTACCCAAGAAAATCCTATAGTGGCTAGAAGGAATACAGGAGTAACTACTTCTAAAACTGTAAAAAAAATACTCAAGTTCAACTCGTGCTTAATTCTAAAGAAAAGGATCTACAAACAAGTGTCAGAAAAGTAAATAATCTTGGATTAAAAATCTGTACTTTACATTATAGGAGGTGGTTTCCAGCGTTTTCCAGATATTGCATTTGCAGTTATGGCAAGCAATAGAATACTGCCCCCAATAAGAGTATTTTTTGAAGCAATTTCTCCTAGAAAAAACCACACCCAAACTGGCCCCAGGACAACCTCAGCCAACGATAATAGAGTTAGATCTGCAGCTGATAAAGTTTTAGAACCAATGGTGTATAATACTAGGCCACCACCAACTTGGAATACACCCATGCTCAATGATATACCTATATCTTTAATTGAGAGTGCAAGTGATAGTTTTAAAAATATACAAAAGAAAAAAGTAATTATTATTGCAAAACAGCCGGATAAAAATACTGATGGTAGCATCTCATCGTTTTTGCCCCATCTTAAAGCCACTGAGAAAATTGCAAAACCTATCGCAGAACCTAATGCAGCAAGACTTCCAATTAATGAAAAATGACTCGATTGGTCGCTGAACATGTATGCTATTCCAGCCATTGCAATTATCACTGCAAACCAAGTTATGGTACGCACTTTTTCACCTAGAATTAAGTATCCTAGTATAGCCGCAATAAATGGTGCAGTAGCAAATAGAAGCATGGCATTTGCTACCGATGTCGTCTGAATAGCAAAGATGCCACCAGAGTAAGCTGCTACCAAAGAGAATCCTCCAATTATATTTGGAGGTGTAAATAAATTGCTGCTTAAGAGCTTTTTAGAATTTCCTCGTAGGTGAATTACAATATAAAGAAAAAGGGTCAGGCTAATGGATCTATAAAATAAAATCTGCCAAACTCCTGCATTTTCAATAAGTCTTACCCCCAATCCTACTGTAGACCAAAGGACCCCAGCAAAAAAAACGAAGGCCACACCATGTGCGTAAGTATTTGACTTTAGTTCTGCAAAGTTGATCATTCGACATCATAACTATTAACTAACTTTAATATATTGAGAGAAATTATCTGCTGTGCACTTATGTACACGACATATGCTCGTCGCGTTTATTATAGGTTTTGAAATAAATGTTTGTGCCACAGTTCAGAATTGGGAGGCTCGCATATGAACTTAAACTCAGATCGTTTAGTTATGGGGGAATTTGTGAGAGGTGATCTCGACGAATGGCATTTAATTGAGAGCGACCCGCTGGTTCGTAAATATATAGATGGGTCTGTTCCAACAAGAAAGCAGACAATTGGGTATATTGATAAAAATATTGATAGTTATGCGAGATTTAATTTCGGTCGCTATACTGTAAGAGATAAGAAATCCCAAAAACTAATAGGAATGTGTGGTTTTTTGACTACTGAAATGGGGATTGATTTTGGGTACAGGTTATCCAAAGAAACTTGGGGTTCTGGACTAGGTTTTGAGGCTGCCAGTACCGTTCTGTCTTATGGGTTGGAAGTGATCGGTCTAAAAGACTTGGTGGCTGGAGCAATGCCAGAAAATGTAGCCTCAATTAAGATTTTAGAGAGTTTAGGCTTTATTTATCAAAGGGATATAAATCTGGACGGAATAAATTACCGCAAATACTCATTCTCTTTAAATAAATAATAACTTATTTACTTTAGAATTAATTTAATAAGTAGCCTTTTGGAGGGAACAAAAAATCATCTTTTTTATGCTTACTGGGTTTTCTAAGGGCTGGTGTCCTGGGTAGTCCCAACCCAGTGTTTATCATTTGAAGATAATCGCGGTAGGACATATTCATAAGTGGTTTTATTGGACCGATAAAATCGGGGTCGTGATCTGAGTTTTGCATTTCATTCTCCTAAAAGTCTTACAATGCAAATCCTGTGCCACATTTCATAAAATCGCTCTCAGTTTCACCCTCTTATTTTCTGTGTGCTCAACAAAGAAAATAGGTTTACCTGTCCCAGTCCAGTTTAAAAAGTCTGCTAAGCGCAATGATTGCCAATAAGCAAAAAACTCCACTAAATAACTTCATTGAGCCGTAATCGATGAAATAAAGTAAGGCACTCATCGATGACAAAGAACATATAACAAGCATTAGCTGAGTTGATTTTTTTTGAACATCTTCGGAGTCAAGAAAGTTTGCTCCGCAGGTAAAACAATTTTCAACGTAAGTATCAAATATCTGACCACACTCGATACATTTAAATTTTTTGGACCCAACTTTCATATTTTTTTTGGTGATGCTTTTGGCTCAAAAGAAGCGATAATACTAAACATTAATTGTGTCTCAAAAAGGGATTGCTTCGATGGTTACTGTCAGTCGCTTTGTGTTCAGTTTTAAGAACTCTTTCTGGCTCAATTCTGCGCGCTTGTATTGCTCTGAACCATTGTTCAGTAGTATACATCACGTTGCCGGTATCACTATTATTTGGCTGATGCTCAGTTGAGTACATTTCAAATTCTCCAGTTTCATAACCAACTTAGCACTAAGCATGCCAACTGAGATGGTTTGGAATAAAATTCCCACAAAATAGGTCGTTTAAACAACCTTAATTACTTAAAATTTCAAAAGCTGTCGTTTAAACAGACTGGTAAGTGTTTTTTCAAATGCACGATCTAAATTTTTTAGAAATGTGTCGTTCAAACTTTAAGGACTAAGATATTTAAACTTTTTTGGATATTTACTTAAATGAAGAGCCGCCATATTTTTGTTTTAGTTAGCCTTATATTCTTCTTAGTATCTCAGAGTGCACACGCGTCAGTACGAACGATAATTCAGAAAAACTGGAATTTTTTTAATTCAAGTCTGGAACTGAGGTTTAATCAGCAACTGACTGAGGCGCCAATAAAAAATAAAAATAAATTTGGCTGGCAATTTAACGAGCCTAAATTGACCAGAACCTCCCCGACTTTAATGCGGCCGAATTACGAATTTGAACTTATTGACAAATTTAACTTTGAGAGTTCTTTGACTTATGAGGGCCCAAAGAGAGGAGGGGTCGGGGCCAGTAATTTTAATGCTCTAAATAATCAAATCAAAAGTATAAATACTTATGAATTAGATATACCACACTTCGAATTTGAAAAACATTTTTATACTTATGTATCTCTGCAACGGCCACTGTTTAGACCGACTATTAAAGATGCAGCACCGTCTCCCATTTTAGATGACTCTTTCCTGCTTCAAAACTATCCTGAGGCAGTCAAACCTGTAATTGCTTTGGTAAAAATTGGTAATCAAACATTGCAGCTATACGAGAGAGGAAAGTTTTTGATTGAGTGGGAAATATCATCGGCTCGCGCAGGAAAGGTCACACCGAAGGGAACTTGGACGGCAAAATGGCTTTCTAAAAATCACAAATCAAGCATTTATGATGGAGCCGCGATGCCTCATTCGGTGTTTTTTAATGGTGATTATGCGATCCATGGTACGCGTCAAATAGATCAACTTGGTGAACCTGCGTCTGCTGGTTGTGTAAGATTGCATCCCGAAAACGCTAAAATATTCTTTGACCTTGCTATGCAATATGGGGTCGAGAATACACTTATAAAAATAGTTCATTAATAATTCCTATTACAAAAAACTACGATGCTCGCTATGGACAAACCAAGCACTCATAAGTCCAGATAATAGAAAAAACGTCTAAATGGGTCTTATTCTAGCATTTCAAAATTACCTAAAAAGTCCAAAAGGTAGGTTAAATGATAATAGGTCGCGCAAGTCCCTGCGTTTTAGCCTCAAATAGAGATAAATTTCTAAATATTTTTTCTCTGCTGCTTACAATTAGTGTATGAATGTTATTGGGAGATTGAAATAACCGTTGTGCATTTATGTTGTGCCTGGCGTTTTTGTGCTTCTTCAAATTTTTCTTGCCACTCGCTTCCTTCAGGATCCGATTTATACAAACCGTACGCTATTTCCGCCAAGGCTCTATAGCTTTTGCATTTGCGCGAAGAATCCCGATCTTCTTGCTTAGCTTCAAAATACCGTGGGATAAAATGATATCCAGCACCAATTATTGCAGCTGCACTAATAACAACACTTAATGAAATGATAATAATTTTTAATTTATTTTTTAAAAAAATTAGTATTTTCATACTTTTCTTTTACTGTCTGATTTACTAAAATTTCTTTTGTTATTAGGTGTAAAAATGAAAAAAATTATTTGTAAAATTCCCGCCTAGCACCAAACTCGTTAACCCTTTTGCGCCAGGCTTTGTAGGACCCTTTTTTTAGATTTGCGCGCATAATCTTTACTACATCTTTTTCTAATAGCCCATATTGCCCTGTTATATCTGTAAACGATACGTGGTCGGATAGTGCCATTTGTATAATCTCGCTAAGTTCGGCCTCAGTATATTTTATCTTCATAATTTTTTGTTTGCTCTAATTTAATGCCATCCACTGTTGATCTAATACAAAAGTATTTATCATCAAATTATTTGCAATTATCTTGAGTACTCTTTACCTCGTATATATTTACTTCTTTTTGTCTCAAATTTTAATGATTTAAGGTATTGAATTAGGTATTTTCCACTATACACAGCAAGATGAATTTCCCTTTCAGCTTTCAAGGATTAGAATTTTAAGTTCTACATTCTTATATGCGTGGTCAGCTTAAATTTATTGGAATATATTCCATAATTATTTTATACTAACCACGCTACTAATTATTTTAAGTTGATAGGTGAAGATTTGCATTTGTACACGGCATTAATATTAGCTTTAATGGCAACTTTGGTTATTTTCACTATACAAATGTTTTCTGTCCATGGGCTTATGGGGCTTCAAATTGATTTTGGCTTTTGATATCAATTCAACCTTTTATTTTTATCACTACAACCAAAATCCTTCCTCAAACCTTCTGCTGCCATACTTTCTCGTACCCATTTTTTACCATTAGGGTTGAGTGCATAACTTTTTTCAGACTCTTTGAGCATTTGTCTGTATTGAAAACATCCCAAACTGCGGTCTCTTTGTTTTTGTTTCTTTTCAAGATACGGTGGTAGGAGAATTGACAAACCAATGATAACCAGAATTATCAATGTTCCTGCAATTAAATAGAAATACTTCACCAGTTACACCCGCGATCGGAAAAATACTAAATTAAAGCCATCTTAGTAGCATTTTTATATCCTCTTCGTGCAAATATAGCAGTTTATACTGATATGCGACACTATATTTTGTGCGTGTGAGATAAATAACACAGTATAAGTACATATAAATAAATGGAAATATCGTATATCAAGTATTTATGGTATTTTGAAAAAAAATAAAAAAGAGCAGGTAATATGGAAAATTCATCGACACCATCGGTCTTGGTATGGAGTGCGTTGCGCGTTCTGCTGGCTGCGCTAATATGTATAGCGCCTATTTTTGTTGCGTTCTCAATATTATTTTGGCTTTAAATTTTTATTTTGTACAACGAACTAGGCCTGATTATGACGTTTAATACTAAGTTTTATTGAATGTGCTTTGCACATAAAAGATTGCTGTTTAACAAAACTGAATATGAGTAGGAGCCCAGTCAAAGTATATGGTATTCCTAAAAATTATCTTGGCAGTTTGGAAAATCTTTAATAATCTAAACTCGTTATTAAGAAAAACTGCGGCATCACTCAACTAATTTAATGTTCTCCGTCTGAAGCTAGCTTATAATTACACAAGACTTAAATTATTGGTGCAGATTTTCTTGGGGGGTATACACGTGAAATTGATTTGGGGCCGTTTTTCTGCACTCTTTTATGCTGGATTACTTTTTTTAGTCTGCATAATTTTATCAATTTATTTTTCGTTTTTCTTTTTTTTACCAGCGCTAATAATGGGCTCGCTTGGTTCAATCGGCATATATGATAGTTTACAAAAAAAGAAAGCTGTACTTGCCAATTTTCCCCTCTTGGGACGGCTTCGATTTATGATGGAAGCAATCCGGCCAGAATTAAGGCAATATTTTTGGGAATCTGATAAAGATGAACTGCCATACTCTCGCAACCAAAGATCTATGGTTTATCAGCGTTCTAAAAGGTTGTTGGCTGCGCGGCCATTTGGCTCAGATGAAGATCATTATGCTGATGATTTTAATTGGCTTAACCACTCTATTTGTCCAACTGACATTGAAAGTGATGATTTCAGAGTTGAAGTAGGCGATGGTCAGAGGCCATATTCAGTATCTATACTGAATATTTCTGGCACAAGTTTTGGTTCTCTATCGCCCAAAGCTATTCAATCGTTGTCTGCAGGAGCAAGGAAAGGAGGCTTCGCTCATAATACTGGTGAAGGCTCACTTTCGAAGTACCATGAGGCCGGAGGCGGTGATACAATTTGGCAAATCTCCACTGGATATTTTGGTTGTCGTACGCCAAATGGGAAATTTGATGCAACGCGATTTCATGATAAAGCCATCCTTCCACAAGTTAAAATGATTGAGATTAAATTAAGCCAAGGCGCCAAGCCTGGGCATGGTGGGATGCTTCTGGCACCCAAAGTTACTTCAGAAATTGCTGACGCAAGAGGTGTAAAGCCATTTGAGGACGTTATTTCACCGCATAGGCATTCAGAGTTTTCTAATCCCGAAGAATTATTACTTTTTGTTTCTAAACTGCGAGAACTATCCGGAGGAAAGCCTGTCGGAATAAAATTATGCATTGGCCATCCATGGGAATTCATAGCAATTGTGAAAGCTATGGTTCAAATGGAGATTTTTATAGACTTTGTCACCGTAGATGGCTCTGAGGGTGGAACCGGTGCTGCCCCCGCTGAATTTACAGACCATTTGGGAAGCCCACTGCGGGATGCGATCGTTTTTGTTGACAATACATTAAGAGGAGCGGGTTTAAGAGGTCGAGTTAAAGTTGCTGGGTCAGGAAAAATAGTAAGCGCATATGATATGGCCAGAATATGTGCTTTGGGAGCAGACTGGTGCAATATGGCCAGGCCTTTTATGTTCTCATTGGGATGTATTCAGGCAAGAGATTGTTCCTCAGGGCACTGTCCAACTGGTATTGCTACAATGGACCCATCCAGATACCGAGCTGTAAGTATTTCAGATAGATCGGAACGTGTTTTTAATTTTCAAAAAAATACTCGTAATGCACTGAAAGAATTGCTTGAAGCAGCTGGACTACTACATCCCAGCGAACTTACTAGAAGACACATAGTGAGAAGACTATCAGCTAGTAAAATAAAACTTGCCGACCAAATTTACCCTAATGTTGAAGAGTCAGCTTTGCTAAGTGATGGTAATATTAACGATCCACGGCTTAGTTCATATTGGGCCAGAATGGATAAGTCATCTTTTTCACCAATGCAAAGGGATCGTTTATAATCTACAATCTGGAAATTAGTGATTACTGTAGAGTTTGATAGTATAAGACGTGATCATTAACATCTAATTTTAATTGCATTTTACGGTTTGGGCGGTTGACAGTGGGAAAAGGATTGAGTGAGTGATTTTTTTAAGATACTTCGCCATATTATTGGTTTTAATAGGATTTTTGACCTCTTGCGCAAATATTACAGAAGCTAACAAAGCCGAATTCGCAGTCTTGTGTTCTGATTATGGATATAAATCAAAATCATCTCAATTTAAGAAATGTGTTAAAAGGCAAAATATTATTGCCAGGTACGAAAATAAAAATTGGCTTGGGCTTTCCTTCATGCGATAACAGTAAATATTAACTGATAATTGATGTTATCATTTGCCAGTTAAGTAACTATAGGCACTAGATATAAATGTTTTATTTGGGCACTAGAATATGATAAAGTTTCTCAGCTTTTTTAGTTTTATAATCATCTATTTTTTATCTTCAGCAAATGCAGCAGTTGAAGTCTCAAACGAGCAAAGTAAGTCTGAAAAAGAGGCCTCATGCGAATTAGTGGCGCGGTTGGCATTTATTGCAGTAGAAAATTTTAGCAAAGATGTTGATCTCGACCAGGTAAAAGAGATGCTTGATCCGGTATTACGATCTGCATTGCAAAGACTAGCTAGCGATGCTCAAAAAGAGTTTGTTGAAATGGAATATGAGAGAATAATTCTTGAGACGTATCTTACCAACGAGCTCACTCCAAAATACTACGCAAAGAGGTACCTTTCTTTGTGTGATAAATCATAACTGAAAGTCTTTAAGCCATATTCACCTAAAAGATTTACTAGTTAGATAATCTCTATGTATTTGATTGTCTTTTTACGGTTTTAGAAATTGTAGGTTCTTTTTTTAATCCGGTAATTTTTTCTTTGCTAAGGATGGTTTGCGGTATTCGATTGGATAAAAGTGCTTCTGCTTCAGATTGGCTTGCAGTTTCTACTTTTAGACTTTTAAGTTCTTCTTTCTCTTCCAATGCTTTTGAAACTGCTTTTTTGTTGTAATCAAATCTAAAAATTTTATAGCAAGCGTAAATTGACCAAAGTAACCCTAGTAGGGCAACCATTTTAAATATAGGTATTTGAAACAAATAAGCACATATCGCTGAAATTGAGCAGGTCAGCGCAGAGACTATCAAATGTAATTGTTTGAGAAGCATAGCAAATCTTTAAATTTACAATTCTATTAAAGCATCACCTCGCTATGAAATTTTCTTGAAGAAATCAAGCGAGAACTGTTTTGTTAGTCTGGGGTTAGATTAACTAGTGAAGCGGCCTTGCCATATTTGAAGTTTAACGAAGCCAATCGTAATAGTTTCATGCTTTTCAAAATTTTCACTGCAATGCCATATTAGATCATGTTAGTGGAAATTTCTGATAATTACTTCTTTAAATTTTTTGTAAACTTTGTGTCATACAATTTAATTGCCATGAGTTCTTCAGACGATAATGAATATGGATCTTTCTCAAATTGTTGTTTGAGGATCTTTATGGCCCAAATTATCAGCTTATTTAATTCATCATTTTTCATATAAACAAAAACGACTTTTAAATTGTAATTTTAGGGTTTTTTACAGTAATGTTATGTCTTTTTCTCAAATTAGTTTTGCTGGCACTATTTTTGCTCTGTTTGAGCATGTTTAAAAGTAATGCTACATCCAGGCGTATGTTTATAATGGCACTATGTTCATCAAGTGTTTGCCATGCGGTTACACCTCTTATTAATTTAGATAAAGCAGATGGTGCTCTCATAGATATCGATACAAATGGTAGTTTATTTGGTAGTGGGAGAGACTTTAACTTAGCGGAAGAGCCATATAGTTTGTTTGATATAGAGCCGGATTTAACAACAATCGAGGCAGCAAGCAGGCTGAAGAAGAATAAATTCCTCTACAAGCCTAAAAGAGATTTTTGGATTAATCTCCATAATGTAAATAATAATGAAAAACTATCACATATGGTTACCCGTTTCGATAGTGGTATTGGGTATTACAATTCTAGATTAGACTATTTTTTCCGTGATTGGAGAGAAAATAAATCAATTGCAATGGACTCAGAAGTTCTGAAGAATCTATTCAGTATATGTGAGGAAATGCTGGGCGGTAAAGATAGTATTAATGTTCAAATAACTTCTGGTTACAGGACTCACAAAACTAACGAAAAACTACGAGTCCGTAGTAAAAATGTCGCAAAAAATTCATTCCACATAGAGGGAAAAGCTATCGATTTTGCGATTGGAGACGTATCACAAAATAGGCTTAGATCTGTCGCAAGGGATATCTGTTCTGGAGGTCTTGGTCTGTATAAAGGGTTTATTCATATTGACTCAGGGCCACTAAGAAGATGGGGTGTCTAAAGTTTAAATGAGCTTTATTAAAAAAGCTGGTAAATTATTGAAATATATCTAAGCTTTATTTACATGGATACTCGCTACCAAAAGCTTCAGAAAGACGTTTTACGTGTTCTAGAACCTGCCACCATAGGAGATAATCTATCAAGATTTTGTGATTACGCTCTCTCCATTCTTGTCATATTAAACTTGGTTGCGGTTACATTGGAGTCTGTTCCCGAACTTGAAATAAAGTTCAAAGATATTTTCTACTATTTTGAAGTTGTTTCAGTTGTGGTTTTTACAATCGAATATCTTGCCCGAATTTGGTCAGCGCCGGCTCGGCGTCCAATTGAGAAAAAAAATCATGCCGCTTATTCAAGATGGTCATACATGAGGAGTTTTTACGGTATTATTGATTTTGTATCAATTATGCCTTTTTACCTACAGGCTTTTTTCCCAGGTCTTGATTTACGCGTTTTGAGGACACTGCGATTAATGCGTATTTTAAAGTTAAATAATTATAATTCGGCTTTAGAAGATTTGTTTGGTGCTATCATGGAAGAAAAGCGTTCATTTTTAACAACCTTATACATCTTTGTGGTAGCATTTGTGATGTCATCATCACTAATTTATTTTGCTGAACACAAAGTCCAACCGGAAGATTTTCGGTCAATTCCAGATGCAATGTATTGGGCAATCATAACTCTCACTACGGTGGGTTATGGAGATGTAAGTCCCGTTACAGTTATGGGGAAATGCATCGCAGCCTTTACTGCGATTTTTGGTGTAACTGTAGTTGCATTGCTTACAGGTATTGTAGCGAATTCCTTCAATGCTCAGATGGATCGTCGAAAGATAATTTTTGAAGATCAAGTGCGGACTGCACTATTAGACGGATTTCTTGATACAGAGGAAGAAGTAACTTTGGACGAATTAAGAAAAAAATTTGGAATGTCTAAGCTGCAAGCTGATGCACTAATTGAGCATGTCAAACAGACGAAATCAGAAATGTGAAATACTGAAATGAATGAGGCTGTAAACTCCAAGTTAAGTTATGCAATCAAATTTATCATTACATCGATCGTAATCGGTTTAATACTTGGTATGGTCGGAGCGTCAGCAGCTCATTATTTTCGAGTTGGGATAATCTTCATTAGCAGTGGATTTTCACAGGTTATCAGTAATTCTTATGGTTTTCTTTACTACTTAGTCACATTGAGTGTTGCCGTTTTTATTGTTCATCAAGTCAAGAAAATAAACTCTGGAAAACCTTTTCAGGGTATTGCGGACAGTATTTTCTATGCACACAGACCAGATAACGAAGCGGATATAAAATCTGGTATACTTAGCACACTAGCAGCTTTTATATCAGCTGGCGGTGGGGCAAGTGTAGGCCAATATGGCCCTCTTGTACATTTTGGCGCGACCATTGGTTCCTGGTTAAAGGAGAAGCTTCCGTTCAAATTATCTTTGGACTTGTATATCGGAGGTGGTGTCGCAGCGGCGATTTCATCGGGATTTGGTGCTCCTATTGCAGGTATGGTATTCGCACACGAAGCAATAATGAGGCATTACTCGCACAAGGCAGTTCTTTCAATTGCAATAGCGTCATGTGTGGCATTTGGATTATCTACTACTCTTTGGGGTGAGAGTTTGGTTTTTCCAATTTCAAAAGTGGAATTTGATTTTGTAACTATTCTTTACGTATCATTTATAGCTGGCCCACTTTTTGGCGTGGTCGCAATTATTTTTATGAATACTTTAATTTTCTTTAACAAACTTTCTGTTAAATTTTCTCCGAATGTTTTCCTCAAATATTCTATCGCTATTGTTGTTCTGAGTGCTATTGGCCACTTTGTTCCCGAAGTTATGGGCTTAGGTACTGGGACTGTTCTAGATGCTGTTTCAGGTGAATTTGTTTTATACTTTGCTATAATTATTTTACTTGGAAAAATCATAGCTACGTCAATTTCTTTAGGGTTTGGTTTTTTCGGTGGAGTATTTTCCCCAGCTATACTTGTAGGCGCTAGCGCTGGAGCAGTTATAGCCGAACTATTTGTCGTTATAGGGGTTCTCGAAAAATTTGAACCTGCGTTGGTAATAAGTGGAATGGCCGCGGTAACTGGAGCCGTAATTGGTGCCCCAATTTGTATGGTTGTGATAGTTATCGAATTAACTTCTTCATACACATATGCTCTCGCGTCACTCGTTGGACTAGCCTTGTCCATGAGTTTATCTCACATTATGTTTGGGTCGTCTTATTTTGACAAACAGTTAGCCACTCGGGGAATAGATATTTCGACCGGACGGTCAGGTATGTTTCTAATGGAAAAGAGGGCGTCTGATTATGCCACATCGGACTATGTTGAACTTTATTGCCATGACCTAGTCAAAGATGCATCCAGGATTATGTCTGAGAAAAACAAAAATGAAGTCATTGTGTTAGATGCTAATGGAAATTTTTTTGGGAAAATCGAGTTGCATTCATTAATTGGGATGTCAGCAAATAATAAAATTGAGAAATTCGCTGATAAAAATTGTGTAACGATCAAGCATGATGCTTCATTGCAGCAAGCAATGGAAGCAGCTGCTGATTTTGTTGGTGAAGCCATTCCAATTATTAATCGAGATACGAACCGAGTTGTTTCTGTTATTACTGAGGGCGCTATTTTTGAGGCTTATTTGAATGTTCAGGATACAGTGATTGATATGGAAAAACGGTAGATGAAAAATTTATCTGAAATAGACTATTCTGACAATAGAAAGCGAAAACTAGATGTTGCTAACAAATCGTATTAAGAAATTTTTTACTATTTTTGCTATTGGCGCGCTTTCCTATAATTTCGTTCAAGCTCAACAGGATTTTAGATGTGCAGTTAGATTAACGTTTGATAGCGATAATACAGGATCAGTTGCAAATTATGTTTTAAGTCTTCAATTAAAAAATACCAAGGGTAGAAACGTTAGCGGTGCTTCGATACTCTACAAAGATAGTGAGGGGCGTGTGCTCGGTAATACGTTTTTAGAGTGTTTGAATAACTCTGAGGGTATTAAGCCTGGAAGCTATGGAAATTGTACGGTTGTCCTTCAGCGGGTCGATGGTGAGTTTTTAGATACTTTTGGAACGGATAAGTGGACAGAAATTGTAAACACGCAATTGAGTTATTTAACCGAGATACAATATTGTGATTTACTTGGGTTTTCTTACTAGTTACTCAAAATATAGTTCCGTTATCGCCATATCAAAATTGGAAATATCTGCATTGTAATAGGCTTCACGCAATTTATCGTAGGAGTTTCTTATATTCGGAATATCAGACCGAATTAGGTGGCTGTGATCAGTAGTAGAGGTCATCTTATACTTCACTCTTTGTTTTATTATAAATTCTATATCACTGTCCTGATCACCTTTAAACTTAAGCTTAACTTTTGCTCCGATTAGGTTCTTTTTTGACAAATTCTCAATAGTTGCCATTATTCTGAACGCATGAATTTTATCCTCTAGCATCACAGATTTAAAAAGGGGTAATTTTATTCTAAGGTGTGGATCGTCTATATGCTGAGTTGAGCAAAAAACAGGAATGTCTTTCTCTAAATAACAACTGTAAATAAGAGACTTTAGGTCATCTTCCCTCAAGTACTCTGCTTTTGCAAAGCTAGGTAATGCAAAAAAACTCAATAGCACTAATAAAGACTTCAGGCGTATAATATTTTTGCGACCCAATAGACTCTACCTAGATTTCGATGAAAGAATTCTTTTTAACCCTGCGAGTAAGTGCTAGGTGAATATCCTTAGCCTCATTCGAGTCATATCTAAATAATTTACCACTTATTTTTTTCTCCGCTTCGAGGCGTGAATAAGTTAGAACTGCAGCAAATTTCTCTTCGATCTTTTCTATAGAAGTAATAGCATATTTTACATCTTTTGCTTCAAGGTATTCATTTTTTAGTGCAGCTTGTAATCTTTGTATTTCTGCCGCTTTACCCTGCGAAAGAGAGCTTCTTGCAGTATTTGCCAAAACCTTTACTTTTTGAACCGCAATCTCAATATCCTGATCACTGGGCCTTGGTGTTTTACATAGCATCACATTTTGCTCGTTAGACACCATCTTTATCTTATGCTCTTTGAGAACTTCTTTAATGTGAGGTATGTAAATGTCATCACTATACCTGATGCTGATAGTCGTTTCTGTAGTACGCTCTTTCATGATTTCGACATATTGGCCTAACTTGCGTGGTCTAAATTTTATCCACACAGTGACAGTTTTAAAAATTTGAGAGAAATCATTCAAGGCAATAGAATTTTCCGCATTATTCACTAAGGCAGTAATAACGTCGTTCATTCTTTCCTTGGCGCTATTAATATAAGAGTTTTGATCCTCTATAAGCTTAACAACATTCACGGCGCCTTTGTCGCTGACTTCTTCCTGAGTTTCTGCCTCTGCCAAAACTTTACCCCTTAAATCAATTCGATGCTGTAAATATAATCACTTTTTAACCAGATTTCCAACTTTTACTCTAATTATTCTTAAGTCTTTCCTAATATTAATCCGAACAAACTTTCACAATCTTGTAAAGTATGTTTTGATTCCGATCGGCGAGTGGATAATTCTACCCCGGAAAGTTTGTGATTTGAGAAGTGTATAACCGCATCTACCTGGTGTGCATCCCATGCCAATCCACTAGCCAAACTTCTGCTTTTTTCCAAATTTGCGCAAGATTTGAGGTCTCTTTTTCCCTTTAAGTCAAGAGAATTGACGGCAAATTCAAAACTGCGACTTAGAACTTTTGGGCGTGGCCAATTTACAAAAGGGATATCTAATTCAGAAGCTACACTATCCTCGTTAGATAGTATCTCAATCTCTTCTTTTGTTTCTGTAGCGAAAAGCTGTTTAATTAGCGGTATATCTAAAACTTTTGTTTCAGCTTTGGGAAACATACTATCCATAAGCGAAAAGTTACTGTCTAACGCCAATTGTCGGGCATTTTGTTCACAAATATTATTTGTTAAATCTGCCTTATTCTCCAGGCAAAGGTCTCCGCCGTTTGCAAATGCGTTATTGAGATTGGCGATTATCCCGAGCAAAAGGCTCAAAACAGAAATTTTTACAACTTTTATTGCTGAAACTTTCATATCAACGACCTCACGTTAATTTGTCAAAATAAATGAGCAAGCAGCGTGCCAACTATGAAAAATGATTAAATTTCAAATGTGTTTTTTCTTTTTTGACATGATGTTTTATGCAATGTAATTTAAATTTAGAGCTTATGAGGTGATAAAATGAAAGTAACTGCTGAAGTTACAATTGGTAATGGAACATATGAAGATTGGCTTGAATTTTTCAATAGCTATGAATCTGAGCGCAAGCAATTTGTCTCTAATGAAGTGATTGAAAAAGTAACAGTCAACTCTGCTGTAGTGACATTTGAGATAGTTAATCTAGAGGGTTTAACAAAGTTATCTTCGAGAGACGATATAATAGAAACAGAAAAGCGAATGCAGATTACTACTGCGATTAAGTAAATGTCGCGCATCTTATGAACATTTGGCACAGTACTTGCTCGAAACAAGCTCAGAGGTACTAGATGTTTATTATTCAGGCTGTAGTTCCAGCAACATTAGTTTTCATAGGGTTTATTACTGCTCATTTATTTGTCGAGAATGAGGGGTCTGGGATATACTTGCCTGATACAAATTGGAACTTTGATACTGAAGAAGTTTTTCCAGTACCAGTAGAAGAAATAGATCCAAGCCTAATTGATCCAGAAACTGGGGGACTACTGCCAGAGAAATATAATTATCTGAAAGTCGAAAATGTTTTTTCCGGAAAAATTATAGGATCTGAGAAGCTTTTCAGCATCGAAGTAGCTCTTTTAACAAAACAATCTTCTATTTTGTCAGACTTATTTATAGCGGCCTTGGCAGAAATAGAAGCTCAAGTCGTTGCCGAAATAACAAATGTTGTTCTGGAAGTGGAGCTTGGTCAACTTGAAAGTGTTGATGGGCGAGCGAAACTCACCTCAGCGATAAGAGATCAAGTTAATAAATATCTTGAAGAGGACTTAGACATGTTCCCGGGTATAACAGAAGTTTTTATAATAAATTATAATGTAATTTAACTCTTGGATTTACAGGATTGGGGAAGGCAAAAAATGAAACATGAAGTTCTAAAGGCTGAAATAAAGGAAGAGCGTTTGGGTTTTCTTTTCGAATGCAATTACTTTGACAATACTGGTAACATAAATAGTACAAAAAGGTTCTCGACTGAAATACTATCTGATCTAAAAGCTACACAGTATCCTAATTCTTCGTTAACTTCGATGGACCGAACTTAAATTTAGTATACTTGATTATTAGAGCTGCAGTTGCAAAAGCCAGTGTGATTATCGAAGGTATGAGCAACAAATCTGCTGCAGTGTCAAAAGATAAACCAAAGTAAGCTCTAAACACAGCATTTAATAAAAATATAATTATGAAAACAAGCAGGATATTTGCTCTAGTTTTTGAACAGTATTTGCAGTTTTGAGACATTAAATTAATTACATTATTGCGTTTTCTAATTTTACTGCTTAATCATGCTGTATGCAAGTTGCGTTCCAAAGTGAAAATTTAGTTGAAAAAAGTGTATCTAGCGGATCACAAGTAGAGCAAAACTATGGTGTAGGTACCAGTGGTCTTAACTTTCGTAGTGGTCAAACAAGTTTTAAAAGTCACAAAACTCAGAATGAAAACTACGGTAATAGACGCATTTTTAGTCCCTATCTTTCACCTTCGAGCGTAAAGGTAATGGAACTAAGTCAGACCCAAGACATGATCGACCCGGTTTACATGCACAACATTGCTCGTACAAAATATTTTAATATTTCACAAACAGCTAAGCCAGCAGATCATTTTAAACTGAATCTATTTGCATAGATCACTTCGCTGCTGCCCACTCAAAGAATTTTTCAGCTAGATTAAGAAGTCTGGGGGCGTATACCGTCCCATCCATCAAGAATTGTTTGTACAAACTCAATTGCAGTATCTAATTTTTCCACTGAACCCTTAAGAGCAAATTCTATAATTTGAACTCTGCAATACTCGTACACTTTAAATAGGTTCTTTGCCAAATCACCACCTTTTTCAAAATCCAAGCATTTTTGAAGAAAGTAAATGCTGGATAAAGCTCTCTCAAAATGCTGTTCTTTTTTTTCAATGTCTACACCAGAGTTTAATTTCTCCATGCTGCCAATCACTTGATCTAGAGCATACTTCACAGCCTCATAGCCGTCACGTTTATTTGTTTCGGAAACGACCTTGGTCTGGTTATAAGTATTAAGTGCAAAAGCTAAATTCATTTCAATTCCTCCATGACAATATAAACGACGTATTGCAAAATGTTTTAGCTCTCATGTCAAAATTTTGAAAATTTAATTAAATCTATATTTTTATGAAAAAGATAAAAGAATAAACGACACCTAACATTCTGTTAATAAATAATAAAAATGACCTGGCATTATGATTGCTCATCCGCAAGTGGAGGACCTTAAATGTACGTTGTAGATGATAAAGATACTAAATTTTATAACCAAATTTCACATGCATTTGTGGGAAGAGGTCTTGACTGTATGCCAATTTCAGCCCTTGAGGAAAGAATAAAGTCTAAGCCTTTTGGAAGTTTCGTTACCAAAGTAGAAGAAAGTTTTGATTGTACGAAAGATCAAGAATTTCTTGGATTTCTAAAAAAAGCTAAATTTAAAAAAGTATTTTTAGTGAAATATGGGTGTGCTAATTTTAGTTACAACACGCTATTTAATGGTACGATTACAGTTCTAGAGTTACCGGTAAAAACTAACGAAAATTCCAATTTGGGTAATTATTATTTGCATACCCTTTTGGAATTAATACTAAAGAATGAACCTAACTTACCATGTGCTTCCGAAAAAACAAAAAAACTCGTTAATTTAGTTAAAAAAATCTCCGAAACCGATGCAACAGTTCTGATTAATGGAGCCAGTGGAACTGGTAAAGAAGTAATTTCTCAATTGATCCACAGTTTTTCTGACAGAAGAGAAAACCCATTCATAGCGTTAAATTGTGCAGCTATTCCTGACCAGATGTTAGAGTCAATTTTATTCGGACATGAAAAAGGGGCGTTTACTGGAGCGGTGACCTCAAATCAGGGGTTATTGAGAGCTGCTGATAGTGGAACTATTTTACTAGATGAAATTTCTGAAATGCCGATGAATTTACAGAGTAAGCTTTTACGAGTTATTCAAGAAAAACGGGTGATGCCGATTGGAAGTAGTGTAGAAGTCGAAGTAAATGTACGCATCCTAGCAACCACAAATAGAAATATGTTTAATGAAGTAAAGTCAGGTAATTTTCGCGAAGATCTATTTTATCGGCTGAACGTTTTTCCTCTAAATAATTTAAGTCTTAGTGAACGGGTCGAGGACGTAATTCCGATTGTAGCGCACATGTTAAGTAAGGAATTAATCGAAAATTCCGAAATTTACGAAATTACGGAAGACGTGCTGTCTTCTTTGATGCAGTATTCCTGGCCTGGTAATGTTCGAGAGTTAGATAACGTAGTTCAGAGAGCAAAAATATTATGTACTCAAAAAACTATTACGGTGGCTGATTTAATTTTTGATAGTGACGGGAATGAAGCCCAACCCAACACAGCAGAGATTTTGGCTGCTAAGTTTAAGGCGGATACAGCTAGAGAGGTTCTTTAATGAAAATCACGGCTTCAAATACACAGCAAATTGTTCAAAACCTTGCTAAAAATACAAATCAGACTTTTCAAGAAAATGTAAAAGTTTCTGATAACCCGTCCTTTCAAGATAGATTAGGTGATGGTCTAAAAAATGTTGCAGAGGTTCAAAGTGATGCAGCTGAAATTGCTAAAAATTTCGAGTTAGGAACAGAAAACGATTTGGCAAAAGTAATGGTAAGCCAACAGGTAAGCTCGCTTGCTTTTCAACTGACACTTAATGTCCGTAATAAGGCACTTAGCGCTTACAAAGATATAATGAATATGCCGGTATGATAGGGTAAATTATGGCCAATGTAGATCAATTCGAAGCAGAAAATGCTCTAAATACTCAACGAAATGGCTTGCTTGCTGCACCTACGCAGGCGCTCGCCAAAGTTAGAGAAACCATAGAACAACCAGGCTTTAGACGGGCATTCCCAACTCTTTTAGCCAGTTTAACGGCAGTGGCTGCAGTGATCCTTTATATTTCAATGCAAAAGCCGGAAATGACGACTTTATTTTCATCGGTTTCAGAAGCAGAAAAGTCCAAGATTATTGATTCCTTGAAAAATATGGGAATTGAAATTCAGGTTGATCCTGTTACCGGTGAGCTACTGGTGCCAGGTGATGTTTATCATCAAGCCCGGATTTCATTAGCGGCTCAAGGTTTGCCGGAGTTTTCTGGCGGAGGCTTTGACTCGTTAGAAAATATGCCTCTTGGTATATCAAGGTCTGTGGAAGGGGTGAGGTTACGGCAAGCCCGAGAAGCTGAGTTGGGAAAATCTATAATGGAGATAAGCAGTATTCAGTCTGCTCGAGTTCATCTGGCTCTTCCGGAGAAGTCCGTTTTTGTACGTGATCAGACACCGCCAACTGCTTCCGTTTTTGTAAATTTGAAAAATGGGAGAAAACTTGATCAGACCCAAGTTTTAGCAGTCACTAATTTGGTATCATCATCTGTGCCGGCTATGAATCCATCAAATGTTTCAATTATTGATCAGTTTGGTAATTTATTGTCCAATGCGCCTGACGATCCTGATCAAGCATTAGCTGACAGTCAACTTGAGTACAGAATGCGCTTGGAAAATATTTATCGTAACAGAATACAAAGTCTAGTTACGCCTATCGTAGGTTCAGGAAATGTAAATGCCCAGGTAAATATAGAAATAGATTTTACGCGCAAAGAAATTTCTCAAGAGATAGTAGATCCCGATACAATTGCTACTCTGAGCGAACAAAATTCACTTAATGTAACTGCAAAGAAAGATGCTGTTGGCATTCCTGGAGCCATATCCAATGAACCTCCGCAAGAGGCGGCCGTTAATCAAGAGCAAAACCAGGCTGGTTTGGCTTCTAATGATAACCAATCCGAGCCAGAGAAATTTGAAACAAAGTCTTCAACAAACCTGAGAAATTATGAGGTGAGTAAAACTTATGAAACTGTAAGAAATTCATCAAATCTTATTACTAGAATTGATGCTGCAATCTTAATCAGAGATCGTAAAGTCACTAATCCAGATACGGGAGAAGAAGTATCAGAGCCTGTTCCTGCAGAAGTAATCACACAGGTAGAGAACCTTGTAAAAAGTGCTTTGGGTATCAAGCAAGATAGAGGAGATAGTTTAACGGTTTCATCGCAGCCTTTCGTAGAAGAATTTGATGGATTTGTCACAAAATGGTATGAGGGCGCTTGGTTTAGATCCATTGTTGAAAAAACACTGTTAGTGCTTTTGATTGGTGTAGTAGCACTAGGTGTTGTGCGTCCCATGTTGAACAAAATATTAGTTCCAACAGCTAGTACGAATTCAGTAATGGAACTTTATGCCGAGGCCGAGACAATGGCAGAGGTAGCGGCAAAGAGAGCGACTGAGACAGAGGCAGTTGAAGTTGACGAAGGTGAGAGCTTGGACGAAATTAAAGCTAAACTTAAGCCAAAGAAAAAAGGTGGGATTTCGGCCGATATGCTCGACACAGCTAATACCTATGATGATAAGGTCGCTCTTGTTAGAATTATTGTGACAGATGAAGCTGGACGAGTTGCAAATGTGTTCAAGCAGTTAATGCGTGAAGATCTAGAAGTATTGAAGTAGGATAAAAACATGGCAGAAGAAAATATTGACGATGGTTTAGAAAACCTAAGTGGCACGGAAAAGTCAGCCATTTTGATGATGCTTTTGGGTGAAGATGAAGCCGCACAAGTTTTGCAAAAACTTACTCCTAGAGAAGTTCAGCACTTGGGTACAGCTATGTATTCCGTCACTGGCGTGGATCAAACAACCGTCAATGCGGTTCTCGATGAGTTTTTAGAAACAATCAAGAAACAAACAGGCATTGGGTTGGGTGCCGGTCAATACATTGAGAATGTTCTTACAAAAGCACTTGGAGATGACAAAGCGCAGTCAGTTTTAGGTAGAATTACTCCGGCGAGTTCCGAGTCACAAATTGATATTCTTGATTGGATGGATGCGAGAGCAATATCTGAGCTTATTCTTGATGAACATCCTCAAATTAAGGCTTTAATTATTTCCTACTTAGATTTTGGTTTAGGCGCCGATGTTCTGACCCTCTTGCCAGATGATATTCAAGCAGACATCGTCCGCAGAATTGCCACTCTTGAAACTGTAGAGCCCGGTGCAATTAAAGAATTAGAAAGGGTCATGAAAGCAAAATTTGCAGCGAACACATCATTGCGAGCATCGCAAATCGGTGGTGTCAAAGCAGCTGCAAAAATCATGAACTTCACAAAAACAGAGATGGAAGCACGTATTTTAGGTGCTATTAAGAAAGAAGATCGTGATTTGATGGCAGAAATACAAGATAATATGTTTGTTTTTGAAAACCTTGGTGGTTCAGATGAAAGGTCACTCCAAACTTTGTTGCGGTCAGTTGATCAGGATATCCTTGTGATAGCAATGAAAGGGGCTGAAACTGCACTGCAGGACAAATTATTGGGATGCATGTCAACTAGAGCTGCTGCGAATATTCGTGATGAAATGGAAGCACTAGGCCCTGTAAGGTTAACCGAAGTGCAAGAAGCACAAAAGCAGATTATTAATGTAGCGCGTAAACTCTCAGATGACGGAACTATTGTTCTTGCCGGTAGAGGCGGAGAGGAAATGGTATAATGAATGACGTGAAAGAAAAGGTGTTAGACGACCAAAAGTCTGATTATGCAGATCTGGAAAGTTTATTGGACGCAGCAAAATCTTCTGAGTTTAATTTGTCAGATGGGTTCACAGAAGAAAAAAAAGAATTTGAGAAACTAAGTAGCTTTTTTGAAATAGTAACATCCAAAGAGCAAAAAGATCCTACGAGTTCAGATAAAACAAACGAATTTTCAGATAACGATTTGGTTGATGGTCCTGATGGTACTGATGGTACTGAGAAAAAGCATAATAGCCCAGAGGTTAGTAAAAGTGATGAATTTGAAAACTTAGATAAGTTGGATCCGATTGAGGAAGACGTAGATGCAGCTTCTACAGAAGAGGGCGCAGTTTTTACCAGTCAGTCCATATTAGACGATACTCAAGATGACATTGAAAGTGGTGATCCTTTGGAAAGTATGGAGAACCCGCAAAGTATAGAAATTGCAGAAGCAGATGTTTCAGAGGCTACCGAGGGGCAACCTTCGTTTAGTGAAGCGGAAAAACTAGCTTATGATATGGGTTATAAGGAAGCTTTGGAGGAATTTGAGAAAGCAATGTTGCTGGAGAAAAACTCTTTTAAAGATCTTACTGACACAATGTTTTCAGTTGGAGAGGATTTTCAAGAAAGCTTACAGGAGCTAATCAAAACAAAAATCTGCCAAATATCGAGAGAGTTATTAGATGATGAAATGAAAGAATTTCCTCTCCCATTACTGAAGAAAATTAAAAAGGTAGCAGAAAATATATTAAGTGAGGTGAAAGATTTTAGGCTTGAACTTAACCACGCAGATTTAGAACTGCTCAACGGAAATGAGTCTGCTGAAAGTCTTGGCTTTGAACTAATTGAAAGGTCAGATCTTCGTAGAGGTGAATTTAGGCTAGTTTCTAATTCAACTGGCTTTCAGCAAGAGTTAAGTCACTAGAGCTATTTAGGTGAAGAAAATGTCAGGATTTAAGGTTCAAGCTCGGGAGCCAGTAAATTGCTTCACTGGATCGTTGAAGAACGTCTCAGCGAGTAAATTGTTACACTCAAACTATTTTGGAAAAGTATTGTCTTATAATGGTCAGGTAATTGAAGCAACGTCATTGCCAGGTATCATAGGCTCACTATGCTCAATATGTTCTCAAACTGGAGAAGAGTTTTATGGAGAATTAGTGGGTGTTGGGGAATTTAAAGTTGATATTTTACCTTATGAACTCAATTTAGATATTCGAGTTGGTGATAAGGTTCTACTTACAGAAACCCAACAGGAAGTAGGTGTGGGAGATGCTCTGCTTGGTCGAGTTCTTGACGGTCTGGGGAACCCCTTAGACGGTCTTGGTAGAGTAAAATTATCAGAAAAGAAAAGCCTTAACGGAAGTCGCGTCAATCCATTTGAAAGACAGCCAATAAAAGAGGTTTTGGATGTTGGGATAAGAAATATAAATGCTCTTTTAACCTTAGGGCGAGGGCAAAGAGTGGGAATAGTTGCAGGTTCTGGAGTTGGGAAGTCGGTACTTTTATCAATGATTACAAAAAGTACTGATGCTGATGTAGTGGTAGTTTCGCTTATCGGTGAAAGAGGTCGAGAATTAGCATCATTTACTCAAGAAATACTGAGCTCCCATTCTAGGGATAAGGTAGTTATTGTAGCGGTGCCGGCGGATCGTTCACCTCTGTTGCGAATTCAAGGTGCCAAAAGAGCAACAACGATTGCTGAATATTTTCGAGACAAAGGAAAAAATGTATTACTTATTACGGATTCTTTGACCCGCGTAGCGCATGCGCAGAGAGAATTGGGTTTGGCTCTTGGTGAACAACCCACGTCACGTGGTTATCCTCCTTCGGTTATATCTATGATACCCAATTTAATCGAAAGAACCGGTACGAGCACAAATAACTCGGGATCAATAACTTCTATTTATACAATCTTGGCAGACGGTGACGACACTACTACTGATCCGGTTGTAGATACGGCGAGAGCTATTCTAGATGGTCATATTGTCTTGAGTAGAGAACTCGCACAGCAGGGTATCTATCCAGCTATTGATGTAAACCAATCCATTAGTCGACTAATGACTGATATTGTTAGCACTCAACACCAAAAAAATGCCCAGATGTTACGAAAGTATTTATCAAAATATAATGAGAATAGAGATTTAGTTCTTATGGGTGGTTATTTGCAGGGCCAAGACCATGATTTGGATCAAGCGCTTGCATTATGGCCGGAAATTTTGAAGTTCCTACAACAAAGCGAAAATGAGATTTGTGATTTTGATAGATCTCACGATCAACTTGCTAAATTATTAGGAGCGTAATTTGAAAGAGTTGAAAAAATATCACCTATTGCAAGTCAAAGAAAAACTCAAACGGCAGAAGTCAATAAATGAATTGAACCAATTAGCGGCCGACTCAGAAAAATGCGAAACGATCAAAAAAGAGTTAAACAGGCTTCTGAGCGAAAATCATGCTTTGATAGAAGAAATCGGAGTGCAGTCTTTTGTTAGTAACAGGCGACTGATGCAAAAAATGTTGGAACAAAAACAGGTAATTTCAAATCGCCTAGAATTCTTGGATAAAGAAAAGTCGGTAGTTTTGTCAGATGTACAGCGATCTAGTGCAAAAGAAGAAATAGTTGAAAGAAAAAAAGGTGAAGTAAAAAAACAAGTACAAGATAGTTATTTTAAGAAACAGGATGAAAGTCAAAGTCCATTTAAACTCGGTCAATGAATGGCACGAAAATTGCTGTTCTCACATGAAATAGCTTCGAAGGAGCCCCGATGACCGTAATTGGAAATAATAGCGCCAACAACTCACACTCTCTGGCAACTGTAAATCTTTCAGGGTCAAAAGCATCCGATGCTTCGGCTAGACTAGGTGGTTTTTTAGATATTATTTCAATGTTGTCTTTACCCGATGAAAACTTGAATTCTCTCTCGAGAGCAGAACTACTAACTAGTAGTTTAGGATCCACAGGAGAGCCATCTACTGTACAATTGTTGCAAAAATTTCTTGATCAGGGGCATGTTCCACTTCTTAACGAAGTTTCAACAAATGATATTTCTGAGGAAACTGCATCACAGTTTCTTGAATTTCTTTCAAAAGAAGTCACAAATAGTGGTGAAATAGCTCATTTGCTGACTGGAAAACTTAATGCAGATATTTCTTCAGATAATAATGCACTCTTAAGGTTGGCGCTGGAAGAAATTAAAGAAGTGGCTTTGCCGGTCAACAGTAACCTATTGGAAGATGGTTCGGTGGGAAAATTGGCACCTGCCATAAGCAGTGAATTAGGGGAGCCTCTTTCTGTTCGAAAAGTTCCAGAAATTGTCCAAGTTTTAGTAAATACATCTGTAATGGAAGAACCTGCGCCCAAAATAGTTGCAATAGACCTTGGCTCGATAGTTGAAGGTATGCCAAATGGCTACAATGAAGCCCAAATTACAAAAGTCTTCACAACTTCTCCCGACTCTTCTGCGCTAGAGGAGGCAAAGGGTATAATTTCAAAGTTGGATCTTTTAATTAGAGGTGACTCTGCGGAAATGAATTTTCAGGTTGATGAAGGTGCGCCAATTTTAGAGAGTGTCGAGTTTGACGGCGAGACAGGTTTGGAAAATAAAGAGTTATATATTGAGATTGATAAGCCAAAACAAAACACACTTGTGGTTAATCTAAGTTTAGAAAATCTTCGTACTAATGATAATTTCCCACAAAAAGTAAATTTAAAATTTTCAGAGCCAAAATTACTGGAAACAAAATTAGTAGTAAAATTCTCCACTCAGCCTGAGGCCAAGTTTTTTAATGCTGACGAACTAAACGACCTTACTCATGCCGCTGTAATTAGTAAATCAGATGAAAGTACAGGCAACCTGGGTTTGGCGTTAAATAGTAAAATACAAATGTTCCGTCCTAAATTTGAGGAAGAATTGATCAGTCGCCAGTCGCTAAATTTTGTGAGTGCTAATGAATTGAATGAAAGTTTTTCTGATAAGCTAACAGCAAAACTAAGCTCAATTATTTCAGGCGAGTTTGAGAACAAGCAAATGCTTAGCAGTTTGCGTGACGCAATTAGTAAAAATGAGGCAATAAGCAAACTAGACGAAAATTTACACATTTCAAAATTAGACGTTTCAAATATTTTCAAGCGTTCAGTCAAAAATCGGCTAATGATATCTACAGCAGATGTTGTAAGTTATCGCGATGCAATTAATCCAAAGGAAAAGCCAATATTCGCTTTTCAATGGCTAAGTTCGATCGAAAATGAGGGTATTACTTTTGAAAATAATGTGACAAATGTAAAGCAGGGATTTCGTGAGTTTGGGGCACCAGTTGAAACTCTTGACGCAAAGTCATCTTCGAGCAATTTTCTTGAGCTTCCCAGAGTAAAAGCTGTCACTAACCCGACAGACGGTCAAATCACAAAAAATATACAGAATTTCGGTGCAAATTCGGTGCTGAATACTCTTAATTTATACGACGCTCAGTTCTCGTCTCGTTTAGGCATGTTACTTGCTGACCAAATTGCTAAAGGATCAGAAAACTTTGAACTTCAACTTGAACCCGAAAGTTTTGGCAAAGTGCGTGTAAATGTTTCATTAGAGAGTTCCAACGTAGAGGTGAAAATGGTTGCAGAAAATTCTGCAGCTGTAATGGTATTAAAAGGTAGCGAGAATATTTTACAAAATATCGCTGAACAGAACGGCTTAAAACTTTCAGATTATTCAGTAGATATGCAGAATAATCAAAATGGGGAAAACACCAATAAAAAAGATGGATCTAGTAACAATAAAAATAATGGGACCGAAGTCGTAAAAGAAACCGATGGTGAAAATAACAACCCAAGTTCTGAAAATGAATATAAATTGAACCTACTCGCATAGGAAAAAAATATGGCTGAAGAAGAAGCAAAGAAGAAAATAAATTTTAAGAAAATAGCCCTTTTTGGTCTAGGACCGATTGTCCTGATAGGTATTGGTCTTGGCGTTGGAGCATTTTTGTTCATGCCCACACAAACTCCTGTTGAGCAGGTTGAAGAGCTTATAGAGAAAAAATTGCAGCAAGCTGGACAATTACCTAGTGCAGAAGGCGAAGAAGAGGCGGCCGCTGAACCAGAGAAAGTGTATAAGGATACTCCTTCAACGGATACTTTTGTTACGAGCTATTACACATTTCCAGATAACTTCACTACTAACTTAAAAGGCTCTAAAGCTTTTTTACAAGTAAGTGTTGGTGTTTCCACTCAATATGATGAGACAGTAATTGAGAATGTTGAGATGCATCAACTTGCGCTACGATCCGAAGTACTTGGCGTTGTAAGCGAATTTACTGTAGAAGAGGTTGAAGGTAAAATGGGTCGTGATGAGTTGGCAGATGGCATAAAGAATGCAATCAATTCACGTCTTGAGGCACTCGAAGGTTTTGGTGGGGTTGAAGGCGTTTATTTTACAGCTTTTGTGCTTCAATAAATGAGTTAAGCGAATGGTAGGCTCAAGAAAATTATCCAATGACGAAGTCGAAGCCCTCTTAAGTGGGTTAGATGAGGAGTCTAAAGAAGAGACGGCACAGCAGTTTGATCCAAACGAGGTTAGAGAATTTAAGTTTGGAACTGAGGATCTCTCTCTTTTGGGCGATTATTATGCCCTGCGGATGATTAACGAAAAAATTTGCAGATTTACCAGATCTGTTTTTCTACCGATGCTTCGTATCATGCCAAGAATATCTTCTTTTCCGCCTGAGGTTAAATCGTTTGATGAGTATGTTGAAAGCTGTGACAATTTTGTGAGTGTTACCAATAGTCGTATCGAAGAGCTTAGAGGTAATTCGCTATTAGTAATTGAGGCTCCATTTGTATCTCACTTAACAAATTCCTATTATGGTGGCTCAAAGGTTCAGTCTCTATTTGCACAATCTGGCGAATTTACGGCTACAGAACAACGGATAATCGAAATAATTACAGAGGGTATGAATGCGTCGATGGAGGCGGCGTGGAAAGATATGCTCCAAACGAAATTTGAGGTTCAATCAAGAGAGGAGAATATTCAATTTGTTTCCTTCGTTGATGGTGCTGATACTGTTATTGTCTGTGCTTTTATGGTTCAAATGCCAAATCATGATCCTGTGAGCTTTGATGTGGTTTATCCGTTGCAAACGTTAAAGCCGATTTCCTCACAATTGCGATCAAGAGTTCAGAATGAATTTGCGCAGGATGATAGGTCTTGGAAGGAAAAATTACAAAATGCTGTATTATCAATTCCATTGACCCTTACAGCAGAGATCGGAAACCCTAAAACCTCAATTGGCAAATTGATGAAATCTTCGGAAGGGGACACGTTTGCAATGGCAACTCCGGAAAATGTTTTGGTTAAAGTCGCTGGTCAAAGAGTATTTTTTGCTGATATTGGCAAGGTTGGTCCGAATGCTGCAATATCATTGAAAAAGAGAATAATGAAGGAAGGGGAAAGAGATGGCTGAAGAAGATCAAGTGGAAACAAAAGCTGAAGGTATTGAGAACCTTAAGGTTTTAGAAAACATAGATGTTGAGTTAACAGTAGAAGTTGGCAGGACAGAAATAACAATTCGTGATTTGTTACGACTGAATGAGGGTTCTGTAGTGGAGCTTGAACGGCTAGCTGGTGATCCCTTAGATATACTAATTAACAACACAAAAATAGCCAAAGGCGAAGTAGTTATGATTGGCGAACGATTTGGAGTGCGTTTTGGTGAAATAGTTGACCCAGAAAAGCGTATGGAAAGTATATAACGCCTTATGAGAGTGTCATATTATTGAATGACTTTCGGGCATAATATAAGCTATTGATTTATAACATAAAAATATAATTGGTATGTCTGTTGCAAACCCTTAACTAGTTAGGGGTAATGTATGACTTACGAAAAGGTTGCACTGGTAATTATATTCTTGGGAGTGTTACTCGCGGCCCAAATCTATTTGTACACCCGCTCTAGGTCCAACCCTAAAATGCAGGCTTCTATTAAGGGTTTGAAAGTCATATCTAGATTAAATTTGTCGAAAAATTCCCAATTAAATATTGTAAACGCTGGTGAAGAATCCTTTTTGATCGTTTGCTCAAAAAATTCACAAGCAGCGATCGTTCCCCTAAATTCTGAAAAAATTGCTACTAACCTGGAAAGGTATAGTGATGAAACTGAATAATTATTTGCAGGGCACTTGGCTCGGGTTACTTACTCTTCTTTTTGCTTCAAATATATCATATGCACAGGATTTGAGTGCGCTTGGGTTACCTGCTCTAACGACCGCAACGGGCGTAAATGGTGAGACTACATACTCACTATCTTTGCAAATATTACTTCTAATGACGGCTCTGACAGTTTTACCGTCTTTGGTTCTTGGTATGACCGCTTTTACTCGAATTATTATTGTTTTGTCTATTTTAAGACAAGCGCTTGGTACGCAGCAAACCCCACCGAACCAGGTGCTAATTGCTATAGCGTTGTTTCTCAGCTTTTATATTATGAGCCCTATTTTCGAGGTTTTATATATAGAAACTATAAATCCTTATATGGATGGAAAGTTATCCACCGAATTAGCAATGAGCCAGGGATTATCAGTTCTCAAGGAATTTATGGTTTCTAATACGAGAGTAGATACATTAAATATGTTTGCAGATTTGTCTGATGTAGGTCCATTCGAAGATAAACAGTCTGTTCCTATCTCAATAGTTTTACCTGCTTTCATAACATCTGAATTGAAAACGGCTTTTGAAATAGGGTTTTTAATTTTCTTGCCGTTCCTCGTTATCGACATGGTAATTGCATCAATTTTAATGTCTCTCGGTATGATGATGCTATCTCCAATGTTAATTTCTCTTCCTTTTAAATTACTACTTTTCGTTTTGGTTGACGGGTGGTCGATGACTGTGGGTTCATTGTCGGCAACTTTTTTGGTGGAGTGAACTAGATGGCCTATGATCAAAATGTCCAATATTTAAGTCTTGCGTTTTGGCAGATTATACTGACCGCAGGTCCAATCTTGGCGATTGCGCTTGGTGTTGGTCTTTTCATTGGTCTAATTCAAGCTGCCACCTCAATTCAAGAAATGACTTTGACCTTCGTACCAAAATTATTTGTTGTTCTGGGAGCGATGGCATTATTTTCTAGTTATACTCTTTCCACTATGACTGATTATTTCATGTTTATCTTTGAAGAGATAGCATTGAAAGGACTTTAAATTGGAGCAAGTTGGATCCTATGCGGGTATCGGTTTGCAAAGTATCCCGACCTATCTCTTACTTTTACTTCTTTCAACCTTAAGAGTGGGATCCTTTCTATTGTCTTCTCCGTTTTTTGGCTCGCGTATGGTCCCATTACCTGTCAGAATTGTTTTTTCTTTTGGTATCGGCGTATGGGTTTTGAACAATATAAAACTTCCATCATTAGAAATATTAGTTGGTGCAGATTTGCTTCCAATTATTTTGCAGGAGGTCCTGATTGGGGTAACATGTGGAATGATACTGTCGATATGCTTCGGGTCGGTTATCTTAGCTGGAGAAAAGATCGCTGCCACGTCAGGTTTAGCTTTCGCATCTCAGGTGGATCCCTCTAGCGGTGCACAGTCGCCAGTAATTAGCCAGATTTTTCAATTGTTCTTGTTAGTTCTTTTCTTTTCATTAAATGGCCACTTGATTATTTTTGAGCTAATTTTTCAAAGTTATGAGAGTTTTCCAATTGGAGGCATGGTTAATTACAAAAATATGATTGGAAATGCGCTATTATCCACCGATTTCTTGTTTCGAACTGCCGTAATGATTGTTTTGCCAATTGTAAGTATTCTGTTCTTTATGAACCTTGGTATCGGTTTTATCACAAAATCGGCGCCTCAGTTGAATCTTTTCTCTTTTGGCTTCCCAATGACAATTTTGGGCACATTCTTCGCATTATATTTTTCAGTTGATGCACTGCAATTCGTATTTGGAGAATTAATTGATGAAGCCATCGGCATTGTAAAACTGGTTTTAGGGGATTTGAGTAATGGCTGAGAATGACCAAACCCAAGAGAAAAACCAGGAGCCCACACAAAGGCGGCTTGAAAAAGCCAAAGAGGATGGTGACATTCTATCATCCAAAGAAATGTTTGTGTTTGCTTCTAGCGCAGTTGGATTGCTTGTAATTGCTGTTTTGGGTTTTTTTGCAAGTAATTTGTTAAATGCCTGGTCAACCTTATTTTCATTTGGGCATCCCGAGGAGCTACTTCAGGCAAAAATTTATAACTCATGGCAAGGCTTTCGTTTAATTCTTTTTGGTGCTGCAGTATTTGCTGTCCCATGTTTTGTCGGAGTTATTCTGATGCAAACAATTGTGGGAAGTGGTCTCAGTATAAGCTCAAAGGCTCTTGGATTTAAGTGGAACAAAATAGATCCGATAAAGGGTTTAGGGAGGATTTTTTCCGTAAAAGGGTTGGTTGAGTTAATTAAGTCAATTGCTAAGGTGGGTTTTTTAACTGGCTTAGTTTTGAGCTTTCTTTGGTTTTCTTTGCCAAATTTAATTTACCTCAGTGCCGGAATACTAAGTCAAAGTTTAGAAATACTTTATCGATCACTCTTAACATTCATATTTATTCTCGTATTGGTACTATTCGGAATTGGGGTTGGTGACTATTTGTGGAGTAGGCATACTTGGATGGAGAAGTTACGAATGTCTCGGCAAGATTTGAAGGAAGAATCAAAAGAAAGTGAGGGTTCTCCTGAGGTTAAAGCGCGAATGCGGAGACTGCAGATGGAAGCAAGTCAACGAGCGGCTGAACAAGCTCAGGCGATCAATGATGTAAAAGATGCTAGCGTAGTAATTACAAACCCAACTCATTTTGCGGTTGCAATTAAATATCAACCGAATGAAAACGATGTTCCGATAATTATAGCTATGGGTAAAGACTCGATGGCGTTTAGGGTTATCGAGCAGGCAGAATTAAATTCAATTTCAGTTGTAAGATCACCTTTGTTAGCGCGTGCGTTATTTTACACTGGTGGTATTGGGAATGCTATTTCGGAGCAATTATACTCAGCTGTAGCCTCTATTTTAGCTTATGTTTATCAACTAGAGCGTGGCGTAAACCCTGCCCTGCAGGAACCTGAGATCCCATCTGATTTTATGTTTGACGAGTTTGGAAAGCCGATAAAGGAGTAAAAATTGCAACGCCGTAAATCATCGATTGGTCAATTAATTTCAACCTTGGTCTTTTTAGTTATGTCTCTGTGGCTAGCTAGTGCCGCAATTGACTTCTATTTTAAGGGACAAATTATTAAAGCAATATTGGTTTGTATTGGAAGCGTCTTAGCATTTCTCGCCACATTTCGCTTTCAAATACAAAGGGTAGTTTATAGTTGGAAGAATATTAAATGACCATAAGTTGCGCTAAGTGTACCTATTACTTTGTGACCCATGATCCAGCACGACCCTGGGGTTGCAAGAAGTTTGGTTTTAAGTCTCATCTATTGCCGAACTATCAGGTCAAAAGCGCAACTGGCATGGAATGTGCTTACTATAAATTGAAAAAAGTAAGAAAACATATCGAGAGAAGTTAAAAAATGGCAACCCGCTCAGCTGATAAAGATTTAGAAAATGGTATTAAAGTCGCTTTGGATGCTGCTGATACAGCTTCCGGCGTTACAGAAGAGTTTAATAATGTTCGCGAGCAATTCGAAGTCGTAAACATACAAGCAAAGAGAATCTATCAGTCAGTGCTTATAATTTTCGTAAGTGCTATAGTGGCAGCGATTATATCGATTGGTGCGGGACTTTTAATGTATTATAAAGCGTTAGGGACATTGCGAACAAACTCTAACATGGCCATTGAATCTTTAGCTATTTTTACTGAAAATGTAAGCACTTTGGATCAATCGGTTAAGACTGTGGAAACCAACACTGCAAACCAAGAAATAATTAAAAATTCATTGGGGGATATTCAATCAGCTGCCGAAAAAGCTTCCAAGGACATAGCTGCAGCAGAAAGGAAATATAACCAAGCGATAAAGCTCAGTGTTCAGGACACGGAACGAGTTATTAAAGAGTTTGCTGAAACCACACTAGTGGACCTGAAAAGCCAATCCGATTTGACCCAGGTCGAACTATCGAAACAAATTCAAGGCATACAAAAGTTTTTTGCTTCTGATCCATCTGAAGAGGGTGGTGAAGATGATACAGGTGATAACATAGTTACTTATAAGCAGTTTCTGGTCTTGGAGAATAAGGTCGATCAGCTTATTGTTTTGCAAAAAGAACTTGCTGCCAATATGATGGAAATGAACAGAGTGAAACAAGTAGCTGCTCAACGTAAAAAGGCTGCACCAAAAGTTGTAAAAAAACCACCAGTTAATCCATTGAAATTCCCATGAGTGAAGAAAATTTAACTGAAAAAGACACCGTAGACCCAGAGGCAAATGCTACTGACGGCAAGGCGGTGGAACCTGAGGTCGTAGATTTTGATCAAAATGGACTTCTCTTAAAAATTGCGACAGATGGAATTGCTATTCAGGACTATGTGAAGCGTTTAAAAGAGAGTGACATCCTGGTGGCCGTCGACGGAGAGCTGTTTTTAGACGGTCCCGTAAAGCTAAAAGATAAATTCGCTATGGAAGCCGGTGACGAGGCTAAATGGCTACTTACTTTTTGGCGTGACGGGCAATTATTTGATATTTTATTGACGGCGCCAATTCAAAGTCAGTTTGGATTAGCAACTGAGCAAGAAAGTGGGTGGGCTTTGGAGCAATTCAGTACTCATGTTTATGGTGAATTTTCCGAGTACCAAAATTACGAGATCTATCGAGACGCTCATGGTGTATGTGATGTTTTGAGTTTAGAAAAAGACCCAATTGCCTTTATTTTACCAAGTTTGTGGTGCCTAAAATACAGGCTTTTCCCACCATTAGCTGCAATAGTAGCTGCTTATTTGGTGACTTTTTTCATCAATATCTTTTTATTTTTGCTGACCTATTTAATTTTATCTCGTTTCGTTTATATCTCACAGGATAATATTCTGCGGTCATTTACTTTGTATGCTGGTAAAAGCCATTACATGACAATCGCGTCTTCTAACGAAAACGACGTAAGTGCCATTGTAAAGAAAATAGATCCTAAAAATAAAATACGTTTTGAGGCGAACGCTATAAAAAAGTCACGTGTTGTACACAAAGTTATAGTTAAAGGCGCCACAACCCCTGGCGAGTAATAATTTCAACTCAAACTCTTTGATCCTAAATAGCGCCCGCTATTACATTTCTACGTTTGCGGGCAAATGATGATGGCACATTTTCCAGCTTTCGGTATTTAGCCACAGTTCTTCGAGCCAATACAATACCCTCTTTTGAGAGTATTTCGACAATCGTATCGTCGCTTACTGGGTTTGAAGGTTTTTCAGCTTCGATTAATTTTTTAATTTTATACTTTATTGATGTGGCAGACGTAGCTCCATCATCATTGTCTTGCAGTAACCCTACACTAAAGAATGCTTTTAGTTCTAAGGTGCCTTGTGGGGTTTGAATAAGTGATCCTGTTGTTACACGGCTTATTGTGCTTTCATGCATTCCAACGGCTTCTGCTATGTCTTTTAGCACCATTGGCTTTATATATTGAGCACCTTGTTCAAGAAAAAGTTTTTGTCTTTTTACAATTTCAGAACCTACCTTGATCATTGTATCATTTCGTTTTTCGATAGCTTTTGTGAGCCATTTAGCCTCAGATATTTTATTTTGAATAAACTCTTTATCTTTCTTCTCCGTCACCTGTGCCCTTAAATCCTTCGCATATTCTTTTTCAATTTTAACATCTGGAAGTGTTGAATTGTTCAGTTCTACCAGCCAGCCGTTATCAGTTTCACGGACGCTCAAGTCTGGTTCTCTAATTGGTGTATCTGAATACTCGAATTTTTGACCTGGTTTTGGGTCAAAAGACTTTATTACTTTAAAAGCTTCAGAAATTTCAGCGTCGGAACATCCACTTCTTCGTTTTAAAAGATCGAATTTACCATTAGCAATCAAGTGTAGGTTTTCTAAGACCATCTCTAGATTTGGGCTGAATTGGTTTGAATCTTTTGCTTGTAAAGTTAAGCACTCTTTCAAGCTTCTGGAGAATAAGCCGGCAGGTTCAATTTCTTGCAACTTCTGAATGACCAGTTCTAGCTCTTCTATAGAACATTTTAATTCAGCCCTTATTAAGAAAAAGTCTTCCGTAATCCAGCCCGTAGGTTCAAGTTCATCAAGCAGCCTTAACGCCACTATTCGTTCTACTGGTGAAAAATTTATATTATTTATGAATTCTAGGCAGTGGCTGTATAATGATTTTTCCTTAGATTTTATTAGGTTTACGGTGTCAAAGTCTGTATCAGCTTTGGATACTGTTGACCTAGGAATATAACCTTCCCCGGTTTCAAATTGGTTTTCCATTGCTACTTTGGTTTCCGTTTCTTGTTTCGCATAGGGGTTTTCTTGAAACGATTTATCAACATCAGTATTCTGACTGCCCGCTTTTTCTGAATGATCATCATGTTCTGAAAAAGCATCAGTTTCAATGAAGGGGTTATCTTGAAACTGATCATGAACAAACTCCTGTATCTCTAGGTTTGTCATATGCAATAACTTAATAGCCTGTTGGACTTGAGCGGTAAGCGCTAAGCCCTGTTTTTGATTTATTTGAAGATTAAAGTCCAGTTTCATGATTACGCTCCTTAAGCTTTGACCATAATTTAAAGGATTTTGTGCCAACTACCAAAAACTATAATTGACACCGTAAAATAGTCAAAAGTTTGACATTCCGTTTTGGTGTTAAGTCGCCTGATATTTTTACTTGCTAAACAATTCCAAGATAAGTCGTTCAATTTCCTTGTGATAATTTAATAAGTATTTTTTGAAAGGACGACAACGATGGCTAACATAGGTACGACGACAGCGTTCTATAAGGTGGAGACATCATTAACGCGCGCGAACAATGAAGTTAGTAAGAGTATGGAGCGCCTGGCGACAGGTAAGCAAAACGCCAACGCAGGTGATAGATCTTCATATGTGGCAATGGCTGATACATTCCGGCTAGATTTTGTAGGTACGAAAGCGGGTATCAAGGGCGCATCCGTCGTGATGGGCTATCTAGAAACTGGAATGCGTGTTTTAGACGCAGCCTCCGCCCTATTGTCCAGATTGCAAGAATTAGCAGTTCTGGGCGCCAACGCTACCAATACAACGGCAGATCATGAAGCAATCAACGCTGAGGCGGAAGCAATTGCCGATGAATTTAACCGATTGATGAGCACGTCTAAGTACAAGGGTAAGGACATGTTTGTTACCTCAGCGGGCTCTGAATATGTATCGCTGGGCGGTCGTGACGCCGAGATGACTTTTGGTATCGGTACTATTGATTATTCGGCACTCTGGGCAAGTACTGCACGGACAGTATCTGGTGGTCCTAACGATGGCGATGATTTCCAATTGAAACACCTTCCTTCTGATGCTGTTGCGGCAAAAAAGTATGGTGATGACACCGACAACCTTCTTTTAGATGGAGTTATGTATGAGGTGGTTAGCCTTGGTGACTCAACGGGTGCTGCTGACCAAGCAGACCCAGTAATCTTAATTGCCAATTCGGACCACACTGGGGCAGTGGCGGTCGGAGATCGGTTTACGATGTCCGCAGATGTCAGCACCTTGAGTGAAAATATGCTTATAAAGCGAGTTGGGGGAACAAATGCATTAACGGAAGATATAGAATCTGTTCAGTCGTTAGTTAACACGGCTCGAGTGCAAGCTGGATCACAGTATGCAGCTTTGGAGAGTGCTGTGTCTTACACAGTCGACCTCACGGCTCAATATGAACTTGGTTTCAACACGGTTAACGATGTGAATTTCTCTATGGAGACGGCTCACTTGGCCAAGAGCCAAATCTTACAACAAGCAGCGACGGCAATGCTCGCTCAGGCGAACCAGGGACAGCAGGGTCTACTCCAGCTGATCCAGGGTTAAGATAGGGATATAGGATAAGAAAGATGGCAAATATAGGAACAACAACAGCATTCTATAAGGTGGAGACCTCCCTGACGCGTGCTAACAACGAAGTTAGTAAGAGTATGGAGCGTCTGGCGACGGGTAAAGCCAACGCAAATGCTGGTGATCGATCTTCTTACGTGGCGATGGCTGATACATTCAGAATGGATTTTGTAGGTACGAAAGCAGGGATCAAGGGTGCCTCCGTTGTAATGGGATACCTCGAGACTGGAATTCGCGTGCTTGATGCAGCCTCCGCGCTTCTTGCGAGACTTCAAGAACTTGCTGTTTTGGCTGCTAATGACACCAACACCGCTGCAGATCTCAGGGCAATTGATTCAGAGGCTGAAGCTATGGGCGACGAATTTCACCGTTTGCTTTCCACAGCTAAATACAAGGGTAAGGATCTGTTTGTTACTACTGCAGGGAGTGAATATGTATCTCTAGGTGGTCGCGACGCTGAGATGACATTCGGTATACAAAAAATTGCATATAGCAACTTATACCTGCATGATTACGAAGAATTTGCTGCTGAATCGGACGCTGGTAAATTGACGGCACTTGATACCGTTAATACAGCTTATAATAATGGTACGCTTGTAGCTGCTGGTGATTCAGATGAAACAATTTACAATGTTAAGGATAATTTAAAGACACGTGCCGTTGTTGATGGCAGAGATTATTTTGTCGGAGCTGCAGCAGACGATGCAGACGGTGGCGCCGACTATGATGACTTTGGAGGTCCAGCATCACCGAACGGCGGTAACGCCACAGCATTTGCAGATGGTACAGATGGTGATAGTTTTACTGCTGATGCTCGCGGAACTCTTCAAGCAAGCCAAAATATTACGAAACAGACTGGGCAGCTCTTATTTGCGGCCAGTGAGGGTTTGTTTGAATTGTATGGTTCTGGAAGTGATGCTGTCGATGTAAATTTGTTAGTACAACAAATTGAAGATGTGCAAGCCAAGATTAACACGGCTCGAGTGCAAGCTGGATCACAGTATGCAGCTTTGGAGAGCGCAGTGTCTTACACAGTCGACCTCACGGCTCAATATGAACTTGGTTTCAACACGGTTAACGATGTGAATTTCTCTATGGAGACGGCTCACCTCGCGAAGAACCAAATTTTACAACAAGCAGCGACAGCAATGCTCGCTCAGGCGAACCAGGGACAGCAGGGTCTACTCCAGCTGATCCAGGGTTAAGATAGGGATATAGGAGAAGAAAGATGGCAAATATAGGAACAACAACAGCGTTCTATAAGGTAGAGACCTCCCTGACGCGTGCTAACAACGAAGTTAGTAAGAGTATGGAGCGTCTGGCGACGGGTAAAGCCAACGCAAACGCTGGTGATCGATCTTCTTACGTGGCAATGGCTGATACATTTAGATTGGATTTTGTAAGTACCAAGGCCGGCATTAAAGGTGCCTCCGTTGTAATGGGATACCTGGAGACGGGAATGCGTGTACTGGACGCTGCCTCTGCCTTGTTATCTAGATTGCAAGAGCTCGCAGTGCTGGGAGCTAACGATACAAATACTACAGCCGACGCGAATGCCATAGATGCTGAAGCAGAGGCAATTGCCGATGAATTCGATCGATTGATGTCGACTTCGAAATATAAAGGAAAGGATCTGTTCGTTACTACCGCCGGGAGTGAATACGTTTCTCTTGGGGGTCGCGACGCTGAGATGACATTTGGGATTGCTACTATTAGCTATACAGAACTGCATGACGGTACTAACGATAGTGGCACCGATATGACTAATAAACCGTCAGTTGCTGTTACTTCAACTGCTGGAGATTTAGGTGGTGCAACAGGTGATCTGGTTGCTAATACTACATATGAAATAACGTCGATTACTGGTCTTACTGGGACGGAAACAGCAGCGATAGCAGCAGCCTCGGACATTGCGGCAGGGGATATCGCTGTAGGTGCTAAGTTCCGAGTTGGTGCGGCCAACATTACTGGATTAACTAATGAAATCGAAGTTAAAATAGCGACGAATGCTGTTTCTGCAGATATTGAAGCAGTACAAGCTAAGATTAACACGGCTCGAGTGCAAGCTGGATCACAGTATGCAGCTTTGGAGAGTGCTGTGTCTTACACCACTGATCTGACAGCTCAGTACGAGCTTGGCTTCAACACGGTTAACGATGTGAATTTCTCTATGGAGACGGCTCACCTCGCGAAGAACCAAATTTTACAACAGGCAGCGACAGCAATGCTCGCTCAGGCGAACCAGGGACAGCAGGGTCTACTCCAGCTGATCCAGGGTTAAGTTAGGGATATAGGAGAAGAAAGATGGCAAATATAGGAACAACAACAGCATTCTATAAGGTGGAGACCTCCCTGACGCGTGCTAACAACGAAGTTAGTAAGAGTATGGAGCGTCTGGCGACGGGTAAAGCCAACGCAAATGCTGGTGATCGATCTTCTTACGTGGCGATGGCTGATACATTCAGAATGGATTTTGTAGGTACGAAAGCCGGCATTAAAGGTGCCTCCGTTGTAATGGGATACCTGGAGACGGGAATGCGTGTTCTAGATGCAGCCTCTGCCTTGTTATCTAGATTGCAAGAGTTAGCGGTGCTCGGCGCCAACGAAACGAATACCACTGCAGATCATGAGGCAATTAACCTTGAGGCGGAAGCAATTGCAGACGAACTCAATCGACTTCTAACCTCTTCCACTTACAAGGGAAAGAATGTCTTTGTGACCACCGCTGGGAGTGAATACGTCTCCTTGGGCGGGAGAGATGCTGAAATGACATTTGGTGTTGCTGACGTTTCGGCTAACGCCGCTTATACTGCATTATATGATAAGGCCGCCGACCGAACTTTAACTGCCGGCCCGAATAATGGCACGGCGTTTGGACTAGAAGTGGTGCCCTCAGAGGCTCTTATCGCTGAAGCTGATGGTTCGTCTGTTGCTGGTGGAACCAACAATCTAACTAGCTTAATTGAAGCTTTTCAGGCTGTTGTTAACACGGCTCGAGTGCAAGCTGGATCACAGTATGCAGCTTTGGAGAGTGCTGTGTCTTACACAGTCGACCTCACGGCTCAATATGAACTTGGTTTCAACACGGTTAACGATGTGAATTTCTCTA
>Ga0222718_10000051_pt1 | contig 123225 bp, 136 predicted proteins | sample C33_27DmetaG_FD_165045 | JGI IMG/M metagenome (GOLD analysis project Ga0222718, IMG submission 165045) | Estuarine water microbial communities from San Francisco Bay, California, United States - C33_27D | ecosystem: Environmental > Aquatic > Marine > Unclassified | place: USA: California...
CTCAAGGGCATGCCTTTCATCCAGTTGTTCTCACCGTACTTTTCTGCACCGTCTAAGTAGCGTTTCATAACCCTTTTGAGCTCTTGTTGTGGTACAAGTGACATTCTCAATTTTCCATCACCGGTGTCTCGTTGTGCTCCGGAGTCAAATTTTCTATTTTTATCAGCCACAAATTATAATATGAAAAAATTTGAAGATTTTCAACTATTATTCACCAGTTTACCCAAATTTGTATCCAAAATACTCAATGAAGTGTGGCCCACAAACAACCATCGGGTTGAATTGGAATTGAATTTGATTTTAAGGATAATTTAATCTTAAAACCGTGCTTTTTAAGAAGTTCTAGGCATGCACCATGCTCTTCTCCATGTGTGCCAATTATGATATTTTTTATGTTTTTAATTTCTAACTTAGCGCTTTTAAGAGCTTTGGTTCCTGCTCCTTGAATATCTATTTTAATTAAGTCAATTTCTTTTAGCTCGTTAACTATATCGACAAGTTGAAAATGATCAGGGATAGCACCGTGTCTAAATTCGATATCAGTTATGTCATTGAGCCTTGCATTCGCACAAGCATTTTCAATCATTTTCTTATCAGGGTCAAAACCAATCGCCTTAATATTTTTATCAAGATTCTTGACAAAAATGCTGTAATATCCCCATGCTGAGCCAACATCTACAAATGTTTTTATATTACAATTTTTAATTATATGATCAAAAACCGTTTCTTCAAAAGGTTCATGCAGGTTTATGTATTTTTCATATCTACTCAATGCTACCCCATATATCGTATCTTTATAACATTTTATTCCGTTATTATATGTGTGAATTTCTTTCATAAATTTCATTATTCTCCAAATTTATACCCAAAATACTCAATGTCCTTTGCGTATTTTTCCGCAACGATCTCGCGGGTTTCATCACCATAGTATTCGGTGTAGTGTTTGTGGTTTGTTTTGTTCTTGTGCGGAAGTTGTTGTCGTTCAATTCCGATTTTGTCGCAGATGGTATTGGTATCATTTTGTAGGTTTTCAAAACGAATCAAGTTAACGCGATTAATGTCTATATGATCTGTATGTATAAAATCATATTGAGGTTTAAAATACCAGTCCCTCATATTCTTAAGCAGATATTCTCTAAATTCCAATTTTTGGTAGTCTATGCCTTCAAAAAAACCTTTAACACTATTTTCCCATTTCCACATAGAAAAAATTCTATCAAACGGATTACGTATAACACAGAATATTTGATACCTTTCAATATGTCTTGCTGTATACGACCCTAAATTTGCATGTTTTCTTGGATCAGAACTTCTTTTCAAGAGTTTATCAGTCCGTTGATTATGGGTAAAATAATTCCATGCTTTTTGTTTAAAATCTAATGAATGCTCATAAAAATCAAATGTATTCCATTGCAGCTGTTCGACAACACTTTTAAAATCCGCATATGGTAATAGCGCGCTTAAAAGACTTGTTGAACCAGTTTTAGGTGGAGATATAAAAATAAATTTATGTTTGTGACTAATCATTTCCAGGCAGGTGTGTGAACTTTATTTTTGTAGCTTTGTGCCCTTTTTCTTCCATGAGGATATTATATTGTCTACCATTCATAGATTCACCATTGAACTTTACATTTCGATACCATTCATACCACCCTTTATGTTTGTGTATAGATATTACCGAAAGACAGGGATTTGTTACTTTGCGTATTTTTGAAAGTTGATAATTCATCATTCCATCGCATTGGGGTTGTCCTAGTTGTATGTCAAGGTTCACTTTAGAGAAATCAAATGGCGATTCAAAAATCCAAGAATCAATAGATGATCCTTCACGGAAATTTTTGTGCATAGTTCTCAGTCTTATATTATCATATAAAATATCTATTCCCGGCTTTTTTTCTTTCATTTCTTTGAGAATATTATATCTTGTAAGTACAAAACATTCTTTGTTATAATCTTTTTCTAAAAGTAGAGATAGCTTATCTGTATTTGTTTTAGGAAAGTAGATATCAGCATTAGAAATTATCCACTTGCCTTTAGTTTGATTACATAATTTGAATAATTCTTCAAAGGTTGGTCTGCTTTTTATTTCATGTATATAGGTTCGCTTTAGACTCTTTATATATTTACATCTTTCTCTTTGCTTTTTGTTTTTTATATTCATTTCTACAGCAATATAAATAGAATTTATAAGTTTATTTTGCAAATTTTGAGATATACAATATATATATTCACGCCATCGTTGATCGTCGCAGTTTAGATTTAATGTGGTGAGTAGATTAAATTTTGAATGAGTCATAAATTATTCTTCGTCTAGTTTTTGGTCATACCAAAAAGTTTTTAAGGTTTACTATGTCTATAAAGGTTTTTTTATTGGTAGAACCTTTCTCGTAAGGAATGAGCGCATAATTGTACAAGCCTTCAAATACAAATGCATTTAAATTGTTGTAGTTTTTGGTAAAAGGAGACCCATGATTAACATTTGTAGAATATTCTCCCTTACAAAATTCACAAACCGAAGGTTTGTTTTTAGGGTTTAAATATATTACATTTGCCATAGCAGAACCATGAGGGCCGACCACTATTTTAGCTTCACGGAATAATAACATTTGTTTTTTGTGAGTCATAGTTTTGTCATTTTCTTGCCCATTAAACAATGTAAAAAAAAGATTATTATCTTCAGCATAACTTTTTAATAAATTGATAATAGTTTTTTCGTTAGAGTCTAACATTCTCCTACCATGTTTTACATCGGAACTCGTGTTTCGAGTACAATATATTAATCTATTATTGATGTCTGTATGTATTGTTTGGCTTAAGTGAGATTCTAGCGACTCCTTGAATAAAAACGACATATCAAAGTTCCTTTGTTGTAGCGAAAAAGTAAATTGAGTCTTCGTTTTGAATCGTAAATTTACACTTTCGCGAACCTTCAAAAATCTAACCTTTTTAAAACTTAGCCCAGTTACATTGATTAGGGAGGCCATTAAATCTGTTATTGGAGATAAAATTACATCTGAATTAGAGAATCTGTCCAGATATAAAAGAGATGGTAATATATCATGTAGGCAATGCCCATAGTTGTTCGAGAAGTTACTTCTAAAAATAGATATTTTGTTAAATTCAGTAAATTCTAAAGCATGGTCTTGCGGTTGCACCAAGACTGTACTACCAACATTTTTAAATGACTCCTGTATGTAGTCCATAGTGTCATTCTCTACAAGGTAAGTTTCCTTGAATTCTGTTTTTAGTGCAAGTTCACTACGATCGTTAAGCCAGTGATTGAATTTAGATAACTCTACTTCACAATTGTTAAAAAGATTCATTTTTCAGAGTTAATGTTAATCTAAACTAACGAATCTAGTGTTTGTTATGCAAGTGTTCATTATATATCTATACACGTTACTGGAACGAGTACCAACAAAAATATCAGAAAGTTTGGCGATTTCGATTTCTGCGAAGAATTGTACAAGTTCTTGTTTTGAATATCTGCGGTCATTTTGAATATTTAATGTTTCAGAGTGACCATCCTGTGATTCGTTAGTTAAGTGTAAAATTTCATGCGGCAGGTTATTATCGCTTATATATTCGCGAGCTTCTTGTATACATTTGTAATCATCTGTCATGATGAAAATTGTTTTGTTGTGTTCAACATGTTTGAAATAATCACAAAATTCAAATCTTTTTGATTCGGTTCGTCCAGTTTTTTGAGTAAAAATATATAATTTTTCACCCACTTTATCACCACGACGAATATGAAAACATGAGAATGGTTTAGGTAAATTTAATTCTGAAACTACAGATTCGATTTCTTTATGAAAATCAGAAGTATAATTTAAAGTAGGTTTGATTGATGGTTGATATCGTTTTTTTGTGAATTCTCTAGCATGTCTCTCATGGATAGGGGTCTTGGCTCCAGTGGCTGAATTAACAATAACCTCATTAGTTTCAAATACATCGAAAAAACCGACACTTTTAAAATAGGGACTACCGCTTGAGTCTATGTATATAGTTTTTTTATCTCCAAGCAATTGCTCTTCGAATAAACCAAGAACACTATTTAATGAAGAACATAACCCTCGATTTGTGAGTTTAAAGACTGAAGTTGACATTTTTATTATAGTCCCAAGCATTATTTTTTTGTAAACCATCTTGTATATTTTGACTATAAACCGTTATATTATTAGCTCTACTTAGATATGCCATCCAATAACTGAAGGTACCGGCCGATAAAATTAAGTTGTTGAATTGAGCTGCAAATATAATTTTATTGATAGGTGTATCGGTACTTGTTGTTATGTTGTATTTTTCGATCAATCTCATCAATGGGGGATGGTCTAAACTATCAGACGTTAGATACACAACATCGTATTTATTTCTAGATTTTTTAAGTTGGTTTTCGATATATTCTATTGAACAATAGGTCCTAGGACAGGTTAAACAATCTCCAAATCTAGCAGCAATAAACGCGTCGTTCAAACCAACTCGGTGTTTCTGTTCTGGTAGCTTGTAAAGATCTAAAATCTGCTCTCTGTAATCACATAATAGTCTAGAATCTTGAAAATATCCATTTTCTAGGATGTATCCTGTCTTTGGTCGCGGTTTATCTAAATGATCAAAATAGTTTTCATCATTTAACGTTATTGTTTTATCATAACATGATCCATCGATTGGTTGTAAGTTGAACGTCTCCCCAAAATCGGTTGTTATCATAGAGTCTGAGCTGCTAGTGGTTTTATATCTACCGGTGTTGCTATATGTCCTCGTTGGTTTTGTCATCAATTCCAACCCGGTTTTTTTTGCAAGAATATAACCTGCTGCATATTGAATCAAATTGTTGCCTAATCTTCCTTTGTATTTTATCGTAATCATTTTATTTTTAAATTTTTTCTTTTATGTTTTTTAGTTTTAAAATTTCAGGTGAAATAAATAAATTATCCACCTTTGATTGATCAAAATTATTTTTATAAATTTCAATACATTTTGCTAACAAAAATTCTGAAAAACCATATTTTACGTTATGTTTGAAAAATGTATCATGTAATTTACGAATATTATTCTTCATATACAACACACGTTCTTTGTCTTCTAGTAAAGATACCACTTGTTGATGTATGTGTTCCATGCTATGCTCTCTCATGTCAAATCTTAACATGTAATCATCAACATTTTTTAATATGTTCTCCCAGCCATAGTCACCCATGGAATTAACCATAACAGGAATACAACCAGCTCTTATAATATCATAAAATGTGTTGGTCCAGATTCTATCACCACGTAACAAGTAGACTACATCTGATTTAGATAGATTGTCCAAAAAAGTTTTATATGTACCTGGTTTGAACCCATCTCTGTATATCGTTTGATCAAAGATAGAGACATCGAATCTTTTGTCGTCTACTTTTTCATAAAAAGATGTAACATCCCGCCGGAATGAATGAGTTATGGTACCTGACCAGAAAACTTTATTATGAAAATTTTCATTTTTGATGGTTTCGTTATTACCAAATTGTGGGCCAAACGGCTTTGGTATGAGATAAGGAATATCACAAAAATCATTCTGCGTGAAACAAAAGTTGTTGAAATCCGGTAGGTTAGGAATTCTATTATCAACACAGACCCCGTCACGTACTTTAATCAGTCTTCTGTCGACATTTTCTCGTGCACCGTAGATAATCGAGATTTGATTAGGTTTTGGTGTGTTGATATGATATCTGTTTAGTGGTGTTGATACAACATGCAAATCTGATTTGTGTGCTTGATAGGCGTTTTGAAATTTAATTTTACCGGCGAATGAATCACAAAAAAAATGTTTATGTATTATTGAATTTGTTGATATAGTGATCATGGAGTTATAATATTATATGTTGAAAGCAATTCAAGATATTTACCAATAACGGAGTGTCTTTGTAAAAGGGTTTGTATCAAGTCTGGTGCTAACTTTTTTTGCCACTCGTGTATATCTGTTGTTCGTTTATGTTTTTTGTACTCCCCAGCCACAATTGAATCACTTTTATCCTCAATTGGTTTGAAGCTCTCGTGCCATTTAGAGTATGCTGTTTGATACAAATTGCTCATGTTAAGTGTATCAAGATATTGTTTCAAAAAATCACTAAAATTGGTAACCATAAGTTCATAGGGTATTATAGTTTTGGTACCATGTTTGTAATTTAATATGTCTTGTATCACTCTGCATTGGACACCAACTCTCTTATCTACAAACTTTTCGAGTCCCATTTGTTGTATTTTTGCCCGGTAACGGGTAAAAGCTACTTTATCAGTACCACGTGGTATACCGTGTGTGTATCCAAAAGAATAATAAGCAGAAATACTCATAGAAATTGGATTTCTTGTGATGAATATTGTGTGGTCCTTTACCGGGGTTTTTTTGTTAGCATTAAAGTCTCGTGAAAAATGTAATTTAGCCTTGCCCGTGTTTGTATGAATTAAAACATCTTTGTCTGAGGGTATCTTGGAATTCGTTATGTCGACGGTCATTTTACGAAGAATGGAAGATCCGCACTTGTGCGGAGCATATATTCTATATCGATCCATTGCTCAACCTCCCATGTTCTAATATGACTTCCGTTCTAGACAAGTGTTTTGGAGCTCCTCGTAAATAACAACCACCATTGTAATGGACTAACGGGCAAATAAAATCCCTAGGTGTATGAGAACTACAACAATAAATGTATTCGTTTTCATAATTGACCAATTTCTTAAACACTTTGGTTTTATATTCCATTAATCGCATGTCATTACGGTGACACCACTCTAATTTGTCTTCATGTTCACACTCAATTAAAACTCTTTCCATGTCTCTGGCCCCATGTTCATCAAGATAAATGACAGATCTCTGCTCACATAAAACTGAATTTTTACCGATAATGTTCAAAATGTCTGGGGGTAATCCATAATTGATCACATCACAGTCACAGTATAATGTCGGGCCATTTTCTTTCACATATTGGCAGTATGCTAACAGTCGTAAATAACAACAACGGTTATACTCAAAAGATCCGACCGGGTTTTTTGAGTAAAAATTTGCACTAGGTTTGTTGAAGTTCAATTGCTCGTACAGAGTGTTTTTATGTGCCCAAGTTTCATCCAAAACAATAGGGTTCCACCCCTGTTGAGACCAAGAGCGTTTCCACAAAGAGATCAACTCACTACTTTCTTGTGAGAATTTCTCGTTTGGTATCAGGTTAAAGTATGATATTACGTTCATGGTTTTTATTGAAATTTATAGTTAAACTTATTTATTTCCCATTTGAATATATTATACACGAAATCTGTTGTTTGCTGATTGTAAAAAGTTCTATAATCCGCGACATCCCTGCCGGTATGATGTGTACAATGAGTTAAACTGTAATCTTGAATACCAAGACGGTTCATGACATAGTCGACATCCTTTTCAAAATTTTCATGTCTTATGGTAAAATCAATAATATATTCATCATTGAATGTAAGCTTTGGTTTCATGTGAAACGGTTTAAAAAATCGCTTTCCGGAAATTCCATCACGTAGCACGAAATCCTCAAATGGTTTGTGGTAGTTTAAGTGTTTTTTAGCATGAAAATACATTGAAACAACGCGATCCCAGGTGTTTCTGATTACAGCAAATTTGAAATAACTATCAATTGGCTTGTTTGCTCGTTCTAAAACTTCTAAAAAGTCCGGATGGTTGTTCCGCCGGCCGTTATCAAAATAAATATCAGTAAGATCATCTGAGAAATGCTTTTTGATGAGTAGTGACACAGAGCCTCCGGCGCATTTCTGAGGGTGCATAAATATAAAACCTTTTGTGTTGCTTATATGCGACATTAATTCAAATCTTTTGCATCAAGTTGTTGATATTTACGGTTATAGGTAGACAGTCCACATATCATTGCCATACATGCAGGAAATATAGCGATAAAACTACCTGTACTTACATACAATATCGACACGTACATGTTTATAAAAACACATACAGCAAGGATCTTACCCTTGAAGTTAAGGTGTCTCCATGGGAGCATCTGGTAGCCAGTCCTTCAATGTATCATTCTCTGGATCATATTTCAGGATTTCCGGGTTATACTGGTTCATCTGCTCGATGTACCTGTAATATGGTTTTAGTCGGTTTATCACCGTCTTTGGGTCCGGGTCATATTCATGCTTTAGCTGCATCTCTATATCACATACCGTCCCATCGTTGTTGTAGTACACTTCTCGAATATACAAACCGTCTGGTGTTTTTACTGGTCTTAGTCCCCAATTGCTCATTACACATTGTATAATTTTTTCTCGAAGAAATCAACCCACATGTCTCCGGCCATGTCATGTAAAGCATGAGACAAAATTTGCGCGCTTGGATATGTATTTAACACTCTACGTGACATGATTATCTCCCCGGAATCTACTTCAGCAACTGCGCGGTGTATCACACAGCCTACATGTTGTGGTATATTCAACATGTTGAAAACTCGCTCTTGTGGGTCTTTGCCTTTGAGCTCCGGGTATTGTGTTATGAGACCCGGGTGCAGATTAAAAATCTCATACTCATCACATATTTCCTCAGGAACAATTCTCATCCAACCATGTAGTGTGATTATAGGGTTCGAGTCAACTGTATCAAAAATTGTTCTATAGTCTACAGCTGAAGGCCGGGGCGATGTTTTAACAGTGTGGTTTGTTAGTTTACTGTTTAAATGCTCATTGTTTGTTATAACAAGATCTGGTTGATAGTCTAACCGTTTAGATATATTACATATTTCCGAACCAGTGTGGCTGTATAGCGCGATCCATGGACGTCCTTCTATCATGTAATTATTTATCTACGAAGTATTTTCTTAAACATCTTCAAATTATATTCTAGTATTTCTTGTTGATCGTCGTTCAGTTTTGCTTCTAACATATCTGCTAATTTTTGACTAGGTTTTTCATTCAAACCAAAATCATCGTTGTATTTTAGATTAAACATGGCCGCTACTACTGGGTTGGATGTGTCACAGCTCCGGATATTATGTATGTTATTATCGACATAGTAACTAAACTCTCTCGCCAGACTACAACCTAACAAGTGTACTGGTTTGTTCCAATTCCATCTATTCTCACTTATTAGATCTTGAATAAATTTACGACGACCGTTCATGTAACGCTCCAACTTAGTGTTACCAATACCGGTTGATAGGTAATATGAATAGTCAAAACTTATAGCCACTACATCTGCATATTCTGCCATAAAACTATAGCACCTGACTAGGTCATCATACGTTTTACCTTGTACAACCCCCATTTTTGTACCGGGTATATCCTGGTACTCCCCTGTAAACGTATAAAACTGTGTGATGGTTTCTTTGCTCTCTTCTAATGTGTCAGGTACAATGTACAGGTTTGGTTCTAATAATTCAATCCACTTTGTATATTCTTTACCGTCAAAGCTTTTACCCAATTCAAATATACTATTGTCTAAATATACACATTTATCGTGAATATCTTTAGCTGTTTTAAAAAAATTAAAATATTCAGGATATTGTTCAAATAAATGTACTAGCGCATAGCAATAATCATTGTAATGTAATGATTGGTCTAATAAACTTAACGGGCTTTCGTGGGAAACTTCAATTCTCATACCATATTATAATAAATATTCTATACAATATCAAGCTTGAAAAACTGAAAAGCTATATACATAATTATATATATGATGTACAACTTCTCACCTAGAGCAAATGATTTATTAGCAAAGACACAATTATACGCTAGTAAGTATAATCATGGGCAAATTACTACATTACATTTGTTGGCCAGTGCGGTAAACACAGAAGATAGTTTAATGCATGAGCTTCTTGTTTTACAAGGGGTTACCATAAAAACTTTTAGTGATAGATTGCACCACCAGCTCGATAATCAAATTATTAGAGCTAAAGATGAACAAGCAGTTAAAGTACCGATGAGTGACGAAGTTGAAAGAGTTCTCAGACTAGCTAAAAACATAAGTATCAAGATGAATCACTCTTTTATAGGTACAGAACATTTAATGTTGGGTATAGTATGTCATACTGAATGCCAGGCATTTGGTTTTATGTATGATAATACCGTTGACCTACCAGGCTTGGCGCAAGCATTGAGAGAATATTTGAACCCTCAGCAACCAAGCGAACGTGACGATGATAGTGAAGTACATAGCGCCGCTACAGGTGGGATGGAGCAAACTCTCCCTCCAGGAGAAGCTCTGGCTCAATTTGCTACTGACATGACAGCATTAGCCACTGACAAATTGTTAGACCCTGTTGTTGGTAGAGAAGCAGAGATAGAAAGAGTCATGCAGGTTTTATGCCGGCGGCAGAAAAATAATCCTGTGTTAGTTGGTGAACCCGGGGTAGGGAAAACGGCAGTTGTTGAAGGTCTTTGTAATATGATTGCTAATGGTGATGCACCATTACAATTGAAAGATAAAATAATATATAATTTAGATTTATCTCTAATGGTTGCAGGTACTAAGTATCGAGGGCAATTTGAAGAGCGTATGAAACAAGTTATGGAAGATCTTATCCGACAGAAAAATGCAATTGTGTTTATAGATGAAATACATATGTTAGTAGGGGCCGGGAATGCTGATGGAGCAATGGATGCTGCCAATATTCTCAAACCAGCATTAAGTAGAAGTGGTTTGAGTTGTATTGGTACCACTACTTTCGACGAATACAGGGAATTTATTGAAGCGGACGGTGCCTTAGAGAGAAGATTTCAAAAAATTGTTGTTGAAGAACCAGATGTTGATATGACTAATGAAATTTTACTAGGTTTGAAGCATAAATATGAAGAATTTCATAATGTAATATACACTCCAGAAGCTGTTGAGCTCGCAGTTAGTTTGAGTAGTAGATATATCACTGATCGTTTTTTTCCGGATAAGGCAATCGATGTCCTGGACGAATGTGCAGCAAGGTTAAGATTGAAAACCGGGAACATACCGTCCAAGGTTTCAAAATTAGATGCGAGTATAGATGAGTGTGTCGAAATGACTAAAGCTAATTTAGATAAAGATGATTATTTAGTTGCAGCGACATTCCGGTCGGCGGAAAAAAAACTTAGGTCCAAACGATCTAATGTTGTTGACAATGCACTCAAAAAACAAAAAGTTTTAACGATTGAACCTCAGCATATAAGAACAACTGTTAGTAGCTGGTGCGGCGTTCCTCTAGAACATTTGAAAAAAAGTGAATCTAAGAAGTTAGTAAGATTAGAACACAATTTAAAGAGACATATAATTGGACAAGATCAAGCTGTTCAATCAGTATGTGACTGTATAATTCGTAGCCGGATGGATGTGTCTGATCCAGATCGGCCGGTTGGGTCATTTTTATTGATGGGTCCTACTGGAGTCGGTAAGACATACTTAGCAAAACAATTAGCTAGGTTTGTGTATGGTGATGAGAGTAACATGATAAGGGTCGACATGAGCGAGCTTATGGAAGCTCACTCTGTTAGCAAACTTATTGGAAGTCCACCCGGTTATGTTGGTTTTGGTGAAGGTGGTCAGCTTACTGAACAAGTTAGACAGAATCCTTATAGTGTTGTACTGTTTGATGAGATCGAAAAAGCGCATCCGGATGTGATGCAGGTATTACTACAGTTACTGGACGAAGGGGTGTTAACCGATAGTAGAGGGGTTCAAATTAATTTTAGAAACTGTATAGTCTTGTTAACTACAAATATTGGTGCAGATATGATGCAACATAACCATGTTGTTGGTTTTGGTAGTACTGATGAACAAAATATCGATAACGTCAAAAAACAATTGTTCCGTCACCTGAGACCGGAATTTATCAACAGACTAGATGAAATTGTAATGTTTAACAATTTAGACCATGAGACATGTAAGCGTATTTTGAATAATGAGTTGAAAAAATTTACCTCAAGAATGGAACTACAGGACGTGATTCTGAATATTACTTCTCAGGTAAAGCGCATGTTGCTAGATCAGGGTTTTGATAAAAAATTTGGGGCACGTCCGCTTCGTCGTATTATACAGACAAAAGTACAAACCCCTCTAGCTAAGTTTTTACTCTCGTCAGAAAAACCGGTACGTTTAGGTGCGGTGATAGATGGAGATGATGTAGTTATTCAAAAATGTGAGAAATAAAATTAATCTATCTACCCCACGTGTTAACCGAGGTAAGGGAATGCGAGCGGGTACTGTTGCGAAAAGACGAGGTGGTTTTCAAACTAACTTATTACATGGGTTAGATGATTTATGTGTAAAATTTTTAGGTAATGAGCAAAAGTTAGATTTATTGGAAATCGGTTTCGGTAGAGGTATTTCTACAGAATTGTTTTGTTATTATGCCAAATCTGTTACCTCCTTAGATATTGTAACACATAAAAATGTAAATATGCTATTGAACAAATATAAAAATTTTGCGTTCCATAACATATCTAGCACAAAGTTTTTATCTACTTGTCCACGTGATACATTTGACATGATATATATAGATGGTTCTCATGAATATAATGATGTACTCAATGATATTATGTATAGTGTACCATGTTTAGTTGATAACGGTATACTAGCTGGTCATGATATGTTTAATTTACCTAATTGGAAGGGTGGAGGTCCTAACGATGTGACTTTAGCCGTGTATGATTGTTTTCCAGGTTTGATAACAGGTGAAGACGTTTTACATAGATTTTCAGATAGTTCCTGGGCTGTACAAGTGCGTAAACAAAAAAAGCATCAGCCCGGGGGCTGATGCTAAATTGTTCAGAGCGTGTATATCATTTCAACGCTCTAGGTTGTTACCTATAGCTTACAGATGACCTGTGGACAAACCGCCCTTGAGACCGCCAACTAACACCAAGTGGTAGTAAAGCTCTGCACCGAAAATGTTGTCTACGACACCATAACGGGTGAGCAATCCTACACGTGGACTGAAATCGTTGGGCCCGATAGTACGTTGTACCATAACGGGAATGTATGGGCAGTAAATGATACCTGTGTCGTAAAACTCAGGACCTTTATAACCCAACAGGGCATACTCGACCTGCTCACGTAAGCCTTGCTCACGTTGTGCTTCGGTGCGAGTGTCACGATAAACGTTGAACCTTCCGCCGAGGTTACCTACTTTAGCAACGCCAACAGGTTGTGTGTTGACGGAACCATTAACAGGCATCCATGTAAACTCAGGAAGCATCTCGAGGATCGCGCAAACAGCGGGGCTAGCAACAATAAAGTTTGCTGCACCACGGCGGTTGCGAATTGCGATACGATTTGCTTCTACAATGAGTTTTGCGTAAAGGTCACGATTACGTTCTGCCATCCAACGACCATCGGCTGTTTCAGCAAACCATGCACTGTACCCTTTGCCTATACCACCATTGATTGCGGTTTGGATCATACGAACGATCATTTCACGATCGATCTCGGCTTGAAGCTCATAGCTCATCGCATTGGTGAGCTCAGTATCAACATCGATACCGTTCATGTTCTTCAAGTCTTGTTCCAGTTCCACACTCCAATTAGCAGCAAGCCTACGGGTTCCAGCTTCAACAGCAGTCTTTTCGAAACTTACTTCGATTGTTGGAATCTTGGATCCCAATTCGAATTGTCCGAGAAGAGCAGCTACGCCAGCATCCTGCGCAAGCGCGGTGAATGCAACACTTCCTGCTCCTGCGGATAAACCGAAGGCACCGGATGTGGTTGACGCAATAGAATCATCCATACCAGTGCTGCTCTTACCTGTGAAGCGGGTATCAAGATATTGATATCCAAGTTCACCGGAGGCACCGTTACCGAATGTTCCAGCTGTGTTTGCTCCACCAGCAGCTTCACTGTACTGACCGTAGTTACCAGCAGCTGCGGTAAGACTTCCGTCTTTTCCGTTTGTGTTGGTTTCTCCGAGAAAGTCAGCTCCGTACTTGTAGCGCAATGCAAAAGCGAGTCCGACAGGACCGCTCATGGGCTGAACACCAACTAGTTCGTTAGTTAACAACTCTGGGAATGTACGACGAATCATCGGAATGAGGATCTTAGGAAGACGTGCATCGCCTGTGGCATATGCAGTATCTCCTGTAGCTGGCATGTTACCAGCTTGTGCTCCAGCATCGATAGAACCACCAGAGAATACTCCTCCGGTTCCACCAGTGATGTTAGCTTCACCAATACACCATTGCTCTTGGTTCTCCAAAAGCATAGCTGTGTTAAGGCGAGTGTGATCATCTTCGATAGGTGCAACGTTTGCTGAATTGTAATCCAATACAGGACCCCATTTTTCGAGCAAAACCTTAGCACGACTTTCGTCGATATAAGCTTGAGTTGGTTTAATTACTTTTGACATATTGTGTTTTCTCCTTGACCTTGTTACTCAGGTATCGCTACCTCATACTAAATTAATATTTACCAAGTTCCCCCATGTATGTACGGAACAATGGATCAGATTCTGTCTCATCCAAGTTACTGGCACTCTCGGTTACAACTTGTTTAGGTTGTTCTTTTTTCTCTACTACAACATCAACATTCTTCTGTTGAGTGACACGTTGTTCACGAGCTTGTTCGCGAAGTTTCAAACGTGCTTGGTCGTCTTCTTTTTCGAACAACTTGACTGTATAATCAAAATTTTCTGCGATGAATTCAGCACTCTTACCACTGAGCACTCTTTTTACATACTCTTTCTTACGTTCTGGAAGGCCTTGACTCTTGCGCTCTAAAATGAGTTCTGCTTGAGCCCGGTCAAGATTTTCTTTCAACACTTTGGCTTGAGATGCTGTCTTTTGCGCGAGTGCTGTACTTTCATCTATACGACGTTTTCCGTCTTGTATAGCACTGGCCACCTTTTTCTTAGCAAGCATCTCATCTACGGCGAGAACCTCGCGTAGTTCTTCTAAAACTTGGGTTGCGCGCTTGTTGTTGACTGCTTCTGTTATATGCTCAAGTGGTAAAGCTTTTTCTACATATAATTCTAAATAGTTACTGATGTTGTCTACTAAACTCTCTTTGAGGGTACCAGCTTCTTCATTCAACGCTGTTTGATACTTCTTGACAATGTGTGTAAGTTTTTGAGCGTGATTAGTATCTATAGCTTCAACTAACTTCTCCAACTTGACACAATGATCACTATCTATTGCTTCTAACAGGCGTTCGAGCTTGGATGCATATGTGTCATCTTGCTCTACTAGGGCTTTCTCGACGTGGAGGTCTACACGCTCTTGTACTGCTGCATCAAAAGCTTCTTGTATATGTCCCAGGCTTTCTTCACTCAGAATGTCCTTGGTGACCTCTTTCAACATTTCTTGGAATTTTTTATTTTCAGAACTCATGATTAAAAAAGTGGTTTTTTAGCGACCAGAGCAATACGTTGTTTGATTTTGTTGTGTAAAACCTTTTTCAGACTATTGTTAGCCTTGGAAAAATCACGTTCATTCAGTTGTTTGATGAAGTTTAAAATAGGTTTTCTCTCAGGATTTGTATTTTTCATTGTAGCGCTACTAATTATTTAGTCTAACACACGGTTAATTTTGTTTAGAAATGAACATATTTGTTCTTTTAAATAGGTGTCTAAATCTTTTCTAGGTAAGTTTTTGATACCTGTTTCGAAATCATCATACGTTTCACTGAAACTCCCGTCTTGTGATAGTACATATTGTTTGCTTTCGAGTATACCATTCACAAAAGCTTTTGGGAAGCTTGGATCAGCTACACAGTCGATAGCAACAAGTCTCATCTCTTTGACATAATTGGCATCATCCTTTTCTTCTAGTTGCCCCAATGCTCTGCTGCTCATGCCGAGTTTCACACCATCCATTATCAAGCTGCGCATGATGTTACCCACAGGTGTGCTCAACACTTGTGATTTACCATGGAAAACGTTGCCGTTTTGTTTCAACTCTGTCACCATGTGACATGCTTTTTCTGGATTCACTTCCGCGCTGGTAGGATGGTTCAACTCACCGAGCGCTCTTTTTTGATTGATCATCTCCTCTGTATAACGTGCCACTTCTTTGCACATCTCATCACCTTCGTATATTCTACCATTTCGGTTTTTTTCTCCAAACTGCATATAAGGACCGCTCACAAACAATTTAGGTTCAGATTTATCGTTCTTTTCTTCTAGAATATACTCAAATTCATGAAGATCTGGTTTCTCAACTAATAATTTAAATGCCATGGTAATAGTATTTATGCCGTGTATACGGAAAACTACTGTCTTTTACTACTAGGAATTGCGTAGAACCCTATCACCATGAACATTAAATCGACAAAACTCGCTAATAACAAACCACCGGTCAACTCAAAAGTCACCCATTTTGTTTCACCCAAAAACCAGCTCAGTATACCTCCACTAGAATCTGCCGGTTTTATTACAGTATATGATATATCTGGATTCAGTGCATAAAATATCATCAAATAACAATAAGTTGCGGTCAATGCCATGAACAACATGCGTCTTGTGGTTTTTACAAATGGGTCGCTTCGAGTTTCTTTTTGGCTATCTGCAATCATTTGCATGATCTTGTCATCTCTAGCAGCCATCAGTTGGCGATCGACCATACGCTGTTCTATCCATGCGTTTATCAGGTTAGCGCCGAGTTTGATACCAGCTCCCAATATCGTGTTCAAAACACTACCGAACATGTAATTATTTAGTCCAGTTGAATATTTTTGTTATAAAACTTCTAATATACTCTATCAACAATCCTATATACATTAAAACTAACGGGAAAAAACATAGTATCAGTACAATTGTACCCAGCACTATAGATACTGTGTTTGTTTGACTATACTGTAATGGTTTATTCTGTGGTTTAGTCTGTGTTGACAATGTTAGTTGTTGTATTCGTGGTTTTTCCGGTGTTAACGGTACAACTACTTGAACTTCAGAGTTATCAATCTCTGGTGTTTTTATTTTTTTAACTAGCTTTGTTACTGAACATGATGTATTAACACCTAAATAACAAATTAATATTAGATAATTAACATATTTCATCATCAAAGTTTTTATATATGTCTATAATATATTTAATAATTTCAATACTGTATCGATTCGGTACATACAGTTCTAACTGATTTAAATCATACGAGGTTCTATTTTTAATTACTAATGTACTTGTTTCGACTTTTATACCTATTGTCTTGAATGTATTTTCTATTTGTTCTTTCGTGTAAGGGTACTTGATACATGTAGTTTGTGGGTCGTTTTTAAACTTTCTTATTATTCTTTTGATACCAAGTGGGTCATCTGGAAATTTGTATACAAATTGAGCTAGACGTTTATCAGGCCACCCGGATGCAGATCCTATAGTATCACAATGCATTTTAGATGCATTTATATGCAAGAACTGCCTTTTAGCCATAGATAGTATCGCATTTGTATAGTCACCATATATAAACAAACATGGTGTGTTTGTACCTTTATGCAACATCATTGGGTTATGACATGTTAACGGGTACAATATTTTCTCATTAAGGAGGCAATTTGTTTGTATACCTTGTTTATATAAAAAGTTTGATATGTAGTTAGAACCTACACCACCGTGAGAGACTATACACAAATCTTGTTCTGAAATATATGGTTTGAGTTTGCTCGGGTGCATCGGTGTATTTATTATTTAGCTCTCTTATTGAAAAGTTCACGTTCTGTAACAATCAAAAAATCGAACCCGTGTTTTTTACACCAAGTTTTAGCTGCGGTCCATTTGCTAACATTTTTAGCATATGTATATTGTTCATACAGTACAGTGCTCTTTTTTTTGTTTCCATGTGGTTTGGGTGGTTGTGTTTGAGCGTATGGCTTTATTTCAACTAAATATTTACGTAATTTACCATTTTGTTTCATAGTTAACGTGTTATCAACTATATATCTTCGAAGTTTACCATTTTTACCGATAGTATACGGTATCACAACATTTTCACTGTTCCATTCAACAACATGGGGGTTCAAATCACACCATCGGAAAAACTTTAGTTCCCAGCTGCTGCGATACTTTGGGTAACTTTTACCTTTGTACTTGTTATTCAGAGGCTTGTACAATCCTTGTTTAAACCGTTCGTCTCTATGAAACATTATCCAACGAAAAATGATGGGGGTGCTGCATCACCGAGACCGGGGGCTCCTTCGTACATTTGCTTTTCAAGTTCGTCTTTTTCCTCTTTACCTTCTTGTAGTAACTGATCACCATTACTATTGACCGTACCACCACCGATCAGAGGTACGTTAGAAAATTTACTTCTAGTACGACCTACTTGTAACTTTGTTAGCGCTAATGCATATTTGTACACCCATAACTCTTTAACTAGATCCTTGACGGGTAATTCAACATAGCATGCAATCAACCCATAGTATTTATTACGTGGTTCAGGTATCAACCTCATGTACTGTGTTCTGAAGTCAAAATGTATAGCCGGTTTAGTAGCTAGTAATTTTTCGCGTAACTCTAACCACTCTTTCACTGCGTACCAGCTAACTAAATCAAAACCGTAATTACCCATAGCATAACTGAAATATGTTTGCTGTGCTAATGATTGTTCCAGTGTGAACAATGTATTTACACCGGTATGCGTACCTTGGTTGAAGCTCCAGATGTCTATTACTTTTCTATAATCATTTATATCGTAATCATACATCTTGTTATACAGACATTCAGATATTTCTTCTTCAGCTCCAGTGGCTGGTACCTGTTCTGACGTGTTACTTGTCACACATACTGTTTGAGTACCGGTTTCTGTAGTTGGTTCGATTTTGACCGATGTTACACATGTCACTTCAGTACCATCATCCCCTGTCAGTGTCACGGTACCTGTAGTTGTTTTTGTAACAGTTGATGTTACCGGCGGTGTGGTCACTGGTGTTGTGGTTGTTGCGGTTACAGCGGTTGTTGCTGTTAAAGCATGTAGCTGGTCATCGGTTAGAGACGTAACCGGGGTGCATTCTGTTGTGGTTTGTATAGAAGTCACCGGGACTTGTAGTGTATCTGATGTGAGTACCGTTGAAGTTATTGTTTGGTATTGTGTGGGTCCTGGGGAGTACTCGTCGTATGGGTTGATTGTGTATATACTCCCGTCAGCAGCTGTTACAGGAATCTCACCTGTACTAGTTACTGGTGACGCTGTAACAGCAGTTGCTCCTGTAGTACCGGTAGTAGCTGTTGTAAAATTGTATGTTGTGGATTTTGCTAGTATTGGTGTCAAATCACCGCCAGTCAATATCGGTTGGCTAGATGTCAGTGTTGATGTTCCGGTGACTATCCGGTCATCCATTCCTGTTACATACGCTGTTAATGTTTGGCATACAGGCTCTTGCTGCGCGATCAAATCCGCGATTCGTTGTCTTAATGACTCTTTAACTACAGATGCAGCTAGTACTTTGGTCCAATCTCCACCATAATCATATGTTTCGGTTACTGATGTATTGTCTATTTGATTGTCTTGAGAACCGGTATTTGTATTGTTTGATGACTCTAATGAAGCGGCTAGTATTCTGGCTAAACTACCAGAGTATGGGTCAGTATTGGCATTGTCTGTAACCTTTTCTTCTGTACATATGATCTCAGTACTTGTTAAAGGTGTACCAGCAGCACTTGTCAGCACTGCACTACATGTTACTTTGACCCCTGTAACTGTTTCTGTTTTAGTTACTGGATCTTCTGGTGGGCAAGTTGTAGCTAACCTACGTTTAGTTGTATCATAACACTGCCTCATATCAGGTGTTATTGTGAACAATTTGTCCATCCGGACACCTTTACCAGGTTCATATAAATCACTATTAAAAACTAAATACTCCTCTGTATACCCAGCATATTTAGCAAAAAATTCACATGCTATACTTATATTATCAAAAATAGCGTTAGGGTGGACCTCTACACTCACCATGGGGTATCCAAGAGCGTATGCTATTCTTGTAGCTAGAGTTTCATAGCTCGTACAGCGCGGGGACATCGCTGTACTATAAAATGAACTAAGCGGTTTTACATCCTCTCCGGTGAGAGATTGTGACCCTGCCCCGGTTTGGTAATTAGATGTAGATGATGTGTTAGCTCCAAAGGTTTCTGAGTTGAGAGGTCCTGCCATATAGTTATTTATGCTACCGGTGGGGTGTCCTCAGGGGGAGCCGCGTCAACCGGTGCGTCTGCACCAGGTTCCATACCGGTTTCAGCGGGACCACCGAACGCAGGTGGGGGAGCCCCTAAGCCTCCACCTGTATCCATAGGTGCCCCACCGGCGGGTGCTCCTGCGGCTGCTGGATCAGCAGCTTGTGCTTCTAACTGCTCCCTCCAATTAGGACCACCGCTTTCTATCTGTCCTAGTTCCCATGCAAGTTCTTTATCTTTACGTAAAAATTCTCTATTAGCCTTGACCTCACTGTCACTCCATTTCAAATATTTTTTCTGAGCAAAAATATTACTCACACCATCATTTTGAGTCATTTGGCTAAAGTTATTGTACTGTAGTTCAAATATTTGTTGTTGTCGTAGTTCGTGGTAGTTTCTAGGTGGGTTGAAGACAAATTTAAAGTCTTTCTCCCGTATATCTAACTCTTCCCATATACCTCTCATACGTAAATGGGTTATAAAACCGTCTTTTAGACCGGAAGCAAAATTTTGTTGCAGACGTATAACAAATCTAGCAAATTTAAGCTCTTCGCGGAGTACCTGTGCAGGATCCTCGATAGTTGATTCTGGGTTAAGTCTATTAACAGGTACCTTTAATGACTTATACAGCTTTTTCATGAAGTATAATAAATCGTCTAGTTCTCCTAGATTTGCACCACCTTCTAAATTACTTACCTGCGTACCTTCACTACCTTGTCGTTTAGCAAACCAAAAACTATCTAACATTGACTGTGGATTGAATGTTTGTGTTTTACCGTCCCCGGAAGAACTACCATCATATGTTTTACGTGACCAATAGTTTTGTATCAATTTACGCAAATATGCTTCAGCCTTGGGTGGTGGCATGTTTCCTACATCAACATTGAAAACTAGACGTTCCGGGGCTCTTACTAATCTATAAATAATTATTGCGTCTTCCATGAGTAGCAATTGCCGGTAAGCGCGACGGCAGTTTTCAATAAACGGTATTCGAAGTGATTTATCTTGGTTCCATATTCCACTGTTTATATAAGTCATTTGATTTTTATCAAATGGTATAAATTCATACTTGTCTAATGTACCGGTTTGAGGGTTCATTACAGGTTTTTTGAGTATAAAACCCTTTACTATTGTATTCTGTATATTATCGTACACTGGGTCTATTAACTCAGTAGGTACATTCATTACACCTAATATACCAGCTTCTTTATGATCTTCATGTATTACATGTTCAAAAAATACTTCACCGTCTACTAAAATATTTCTAAAGTGCTCCCACCCTTTCACGTCTAGTTCGAACTGTTCTATAAACTTATCAAATTCATGGGTTATAGATTCTTTTTCATTTGAGCTGAAATCCCGAGAGTCGTCATATTCTAGGTTGATTATTTGCCCGTTATCATCTTCTACAATACATTCATCGCATATTTCGTCTAACGCGTCTGCGACTTCAGCATATGAACCCATTATTCTATAGTCTCTAATACGTTTATCCTTATCAACATCGATATTGGCATACATGTAGTCCAAGTATTTCTTATCAATATTGAATCCACCCATAGGTACATCTTCACCTATCTTTACAGTACTGATAGCATGTTTTTGAATTAATTCAGTTCTTCTTGTACCTGTTTTAAAAAAGTGTTTGTACTTTGGGTTGAGCTCATCCACGTTCTCAATAGTATTATTATTAGAAGTATAAGGTAATTTTGATTGTACGTACGACATTAATTGTCGTCCGAATGTACTGTCATTTCCGCTGGCCATTTAGTTATATTTACTCTTTTTATTAGTTGTTATCCAGTTTCAATTTCTACAAGAAATCTTTCTGATACTGGTGATCCATCTGTTTGAACATCACCGTCGTTTTCGGTTCGACCTTTCACATATATATCCCCTGTCGCTTGTTCACGTAAATAATAATAACCTATATACGGTTTATTATCTATATCTAAAAATTGTTCACCGTTCGTATAAAGGTATGGCTCTACTGGTACATTCAATGTTTGAACTGGCCATGTATTGTTTTTTGTAATATTCAGTATCTTTAAGATTTTTTGTTGAAGATTGTATAATTTTTCAAAACCTCTATTCAATACACCTGTAGAGAGGTATTCATTCACACCTACGTAAAAATCCTGTTCTTCCTGTACGTCTATCAACAAACTACGATATTCAGTTTCATTTAAATATATTCTCTTATCATAAACTAACTGCCCGGTAGTTGTATGCTTTCCAGATATCTTGTAGTTTATTTTTTCTAGAAATTCTAGATGGTTTTCAACTAACTTTTTCATTAATTTGTTATATACAAAATCTGAACTATACTCTTTGAACGATAGCGAGGTTGTTGATTCTAGTTTATATATAGGATAGTTTGTTTCTCTCAAATTTGACCGGGTGTTAATACGTTCTTTGAAGTTTAATATATACCTTTTACCTATATCATTATTATTAGGTAATTTGTTACCGTCATTAGCTACGCTTATAAAATCGGTATATAGGTACAGCTGATCATATGTGTAGCTCCGGTCCTTATCTATTTTGTATATAACTTCACCAGCATCGTTAGTAAACTTACTTGTTACAACTTGAGCTTCTTGAGATACACTCAAAAATTTTAATGCAGCTCTACATGATATATTGTGTGTTTCTAATATATCATCTGTTAGTATCCCGATATTATGATCCAATAGGTTGAATACACCTATATTGAAGTCCCGGGACTTGAATCTTTTAATTATTCTCCTATCCGTTAAAACGTAGTAAATATTTGGTTCATTTTTACTAAATTGTAAAGATAAGAAATTTTCGTTTTGTGGGTCACCAGCTAGGCCGGTTTTGTAATAGTTTAAATCTAAATCTGATTGCTTTAAAGTTATACCCTGGTTAGATGTACCTTTACCTATATCCATTTGCTTCAACAATTTATAATTTGAATCTAATACAGATACAATACCAGCTGGGGTCAATACATATATATTATCAGTATAAGTATCGTAATGTATATCGGATACACCGGTGTATTTTTTTGTTGTTCCAGTGGCTCCACGAAAAACAATGTTCCTCTTTGGATGTTTCGCGATAAAATTATTGTTTACATCATATATTTTAAATGTATAGTCGTGCTCATCATATAATATGATATTATCTTGTGAATCAACAGTGAATGCTACAGGATTTACCATATCTGATGCATTTGTAGGGTTATTTACATCACCTAGCATATTGACTAAAACTCTTTGATTATGTTGTATACTATTTGTTATTTTACTATTCAAATAACCAGAGACGTCATACCTGTATATAACAGATCGTTGACTACTGTTGGAAATCTTTGAAACACCTAATCGGGGGTTACCCTTGTCTAAAATATAAACCATCTTAGAGTCGCTAGTTTTTATTTGTTCTATATTATTATAATATAAACTATTTTTATCGGATGGAAGATTTTCAACCGCGGTATATCTATCTAAGACTACCCAACCACCGGAACCGGATATATCCCCATCTGGTGTATATTCTGGACCAGACTGGTTGTATGGGTTACTAGACATTTTAACAATAGTAAGTGATTTGTTTGTTGTTAAAAACCCGTAATGCCAATTTTCTTTTTGTATATTATCATATTCCGTGGCAACAGCTGTGTTATCTCTTATCCATACCCCGTCAACTAAATTATCTAAATCTTGACCATCTCTTGTACCTGATAACGCGGGTGCACTATCTGTTATTTCAACACTACCACCTAAACTATAACCGGTTATAGGTATAGTTAATGATGACGTATCGGTAGATTTAAAAATCGGGTCTCCAGGTGTATCCCCAGTATGTGTATAGTAACCAGCAAAATTACCGGGGAGTACATTGGATATAATTATACTTCTAGAATTTAAATATGCAAAGTTTTCATTGAACCCGTTTATTATATTGAATATACTAGCACTAGTAGATAGTTCATGGGGTGATAGGTGCAGTACATCCCATTGTTTAGGTAGTTTGATTTGGTCAGAAACTGTTCTATCTAATAATATATTATATAGTGCAATTTGTTCGTTGACAGACGTAAAACCGTCTCCTATATCCGGATTAGCGTACAGCGCTTCTAAACCTTCAATAGTTTGAGGTGGGTATATATATTTTTGCTGTACCATATAAAATATATTTATACAGCGTGTATTGTTATACAATCAAACAATTAAAAAGCTGGGGCGGGTTGCGGGGGTGCAGCTGGTGGATTTACAATATCTTCAACTGGTTTTTGAAACAACCTCTGTTCAAAACTATCAATATAATTTGCAGTGGTAGTAGCAGGTGGGGGTGGTGTGAGCGGTCTCACATTATTGGGTGTATCAGATTCAATAAACGTACTATTATTTGATTCAGTTGCAGACTCTGTAATATCGTTATGTGCTTGTACAGTATTTAATGTATGTATTTTTGATTGCTGTGTAATCTCACTTTCATATTCCTCAAACGACATGTCCTTTTTAATCAATGCTTTGTTTCCAGTGAAGCTCATCTCCATTAGCTTCATTTCTAATTCCATTACACGTTCTTTTAGTTTTGAATTTTGTTGATGTAATTGTTCATGTGGTGAATGATTTAAATCCAGTACCTCAGGTGTCAATTGTTTTGCCAGATTTTGTAATCGAGTTTTACCGATAGCATCACGGTGCTGGCCAGGTATTTCATTTGATTTACTATAATAATCAATGATTTCTTTCGTGTCTTCACCTAATTCATTCCAACCGATCAAGTAATTTTTTATTCTATCTATATACTCATTCTTGTAAGGTACTCCATTTGGTCTAGCAAATCGGTGGTTCCATTTGAGCCAAGGTAAGATTAGTGTTTTGTATCCAGATTTTTTGTACTTTTTATGTATGTAACCTTCTTCCCCTCCAAAGCCTCTAAAATGTTTATTAAACTTTAACCATTTATCTTTTTTACAGCTAAACAACCCTAAGCCTTGCATCTCCACTTCATAAGGTTCTGTCTCTTCTAGTTTTGAGATGTCCTTTTGCCATCTACCATACATATTGTAATCCCATACTGGTTCCATATTTGTAGCAAATATATCTCCATTATCATCCAACATTGGACCTTGTAGTAAGTCTGGTGTATCTGGATTGTTTTCATAATACTCGATCAATCTTCTTATACCACCGGGAGCAACCATTACGTGACTATCTAAACACAATACATACGGGGTTTGCGCGTACTCAAATATATAGTTTCGACTAGATGTGCCCGGTATTGATATATTTTTAACATATTTACCACATGAACCTGAAGAGTTACTCAATTTTGCTATCAACTTCTCACATTCTATACCGTGTTTTGATTCCGGATTACCATCTACAACAACAAAGTTTAGTTCATCTATACAGTCTGCATGGTACATTAATATACTCTGTATAGTAAACCATACCCCATCGTAATCATCATAACAGCACATACCTATAGTCAATTTCATACTCTATAATTTATAGTATAAAACTGATAAGTGCAAGTATTATACGTATGGGTTACAGTCTGCTGTAAGTCTCAATCCGGAGTCAGGTTGAAATACTGTCCTATATGTAAATTCTGGTAGGTCGACCTGTTTTGTAACTGCCCCTAGAGCGTAGCCGTCAACATTTCCAGCCCGGACAATAATTGTATATGCCTTACCACATACTAAGTCTACAAAATAATTTATTGCGTTAGGAAAAGGTGTTTGCCCGGCTAGAGAATCAACCTGTGCTCTAGCTTGTGCTGGGGAAAAACCAAAGTCGTTTACATACAGATTGTATTCTGAAAACCATTTTTTCATAGAGAAGTACGCGAATGTAGATCTATCATCTTGAGTTTGAGCCACTAAAACTAACTGCTCTCTAATCAAACCACCTTCATTATTCCACCTACATTCTGTACCATCCGCATATAACCCTGTTAATAGGTTTAACGATTGGCATGGAGCGTCAGCGTCACTTGCATCCGGCGCTCCCTCCTCATTACACATACCATACCACCCTATGTAGTACTGTTCCTGACCCTGTCTCTGATACAAAATCATAGCGTAATCTGGTTTAAAATTACCGTACCTCCTGTACCTGTTAATTGACCACGGAAACACAGGTTGGTGTTTGGTGCGGTATATACTATTGTATTGTCACTTACAAAGCTTCTTGTCATATTGATTACCCCGGCTGGAGCGATCGGATTGACCGGTGTACCGGTTGCATCAACAACTTGGTTCGCAGTATTCCTTAAGTATATACTCCACTCATTTGGAGTTGATAGTACATTCAAATCATCTGCATCAACAGCTGGGAAACATATTTTACCACCGCCTTGTACCAACAGCTCCCAGCTTTTTCCATCGTCTCCAACACGTTGTGCGAATTGACCATCAGCAAAACCTAAGGTTCTCATGCCCCATAGTTGCTGTTGTTGGTATGCAGCTGGTGGGTCTGAAACACTTTCCGGATCTGTATATAAGCCATGTGTTTCAATTATGTTATCGAAACCAGCACAACAATCAGTTTCAGGTATTGTTGTAGTTGTTGCTGGTACACAGGAAAATTCTTTATCTAAATAACATTCAGGGTTATAAAAATTTTCAAATCTTATAGATATCGTGTTACCACTCCAAAATTGCCCTAATGTTGGGTGTCCGGGACCGCCTGCTTCAATTTGTAACCCTCCTTCACCTGTGGATGGATCAACTAACCCTGTGATATCGCTTTGTGTGAGTGGTCCATTGTGTATATACACTGGGTTACCATCAGTATCCTCTACTGTCCACCTAATTTTGTACGCGGACGGGGTACCTATAACGTTTCTTATATTGATTGTACAATTTTCGCAAGACATGACACTCTAGTGATTATTTATTCATAAATTTTGATTTTACAAAGGTTACATCTTTTTAACCACAAGATAATTCCCCTTCTATTTCTTCTATTTCACAACATACTAAAGAACCTACAATTTCTGCTATATTACAGCACTCAAGCTCCCCTCTTACTTCTAGTATAGCGCATGTACAAGAATATGCTTTCTCGATACAGCAACCACAAGCTTCATACAATATTTCAACAAAACCAAACTCTCCAAAGTGATCTTTTACGTCTATTTGAACCGGTAAACTAGCTACCGGGACTGTTTGTATTAATTGACCGGTATATTTGTTGAATACTTCTAGTAGTGTAGCACTATCACCGGGTGCAGTTACTTCTAATATTTCCAATACCGCCTCATCGTCTTCACATCTAAGTACTGCTGTAACGTCTTCTAAAGTACAGCTACCTTTGAAAGTTACACTTGCTTCACCCGGTTTATCTAGTATTAGCACCTGCTTTGGTACATACGGGTCACTATCACTTGAGATACCTTCCGGGTTAAAATCTGTGATAAAGTACCCAGGGTAACACCTGTATGGAAATACATCTTCAGTACCGGCTGGGTCTGTTGCTCGGATATTTGAGAGCAGCATGGTAAAATATTCTGCAGTTTCTAGACCGGATATTGACATATCAACACCGTCTATTGTTGCTCCACCCCCTGGTAATGTATTTATTGTTATGTCTGTTACAGTTTGACCTTCTGCAAAAAAAGCAAAGCTCGTATTAACGTCTTCTGCATAATCTTCATCTGCTTCAGCGCTATCGTCCCCAGCTACAGGTTTATAATCAACCATCAACGCTCCTGTATAGGTACTTCTACTATCACGTATAATTTGAACTCTTACAGACCTTCCTTCCGAAACATAAACAGGCTCGGTCTGCCATCTTAAATATATGACATCCGGTTCCAATGGACATGTTGTAGTGGTTGTGGTTGTGGTTGTGGTTGTAGTTGTACTTTGTGTGGTTGTAGTTGTGGTTGTGGTTGTGGTTGTGGTTGTGGTAGTAGTAGTGGTGGTAGTAGTAGTAGTGGTTGTAGTTGTAGTATATGCACGACCTGTCAACTCTGCAGCGATTGTTATATCATTAAAAGCATTGCTTCTTATAACCCAATCAACTTGTTTAGGTACAGCCAATTCATGTACACCGTGTGGTTCTTCGGCCGATATATCGTAAACCGTAGGTCTGAACGCTGCATTTAATGTTCTCGATTCTTGTGGTAACAACACAAATGGAAAAGAAACATCGTCTGGTATTATTTCCGCGTCTTCTAAATACTCTATATCGAACACCTTTACCGGGCAAGACCCGTTATTAACTATTGTGATCGGTTGTACCGATTTGCTTCCGATCAATGTTGGTTCAAATACTACTGGGTCGGTGGGTATGCCTAGTCCATCTATTGACAAGTAACCGGCTTTTGCAGTCCCGACTAAGTTTACATTGATTTCTGGTAAGTTTGCACTATCATTAACAATTTGTATTGTATCCTCATATGTTACAGAGAAGTTTTGACCTCCAGAACCAACCGCTTCTATCAAATCCGGTGGTTGAAAATATACATATGTATTTTTTTCATTTTGACACCCACTATCTACAGGAGCGTATTCACCTAACATACGTTCTCCATCCATAAAAAACGGATTCAAAGGTGTTGTTACTGAAAGTACTCGAAGTGGGTATGATCCTGTATTTTTTAATGAAAACTGATCCCGGACTGCGCCAGGGTACCCTTCAGCATCATATGTTCCAAATTTAGTATTACCGAAAAACACTGTATTTTCTTCAAAAAAGTCACTAGATCGAGAAACTTCTGTACCATCCGGCTTTATATTTGCATAAGGGGCACGGGAAACACATATATCAAATTTTATTTGTCCAAATTGTGCATCTCCTAGTTCAATAGTACTGGTATATTCACGTTCTCCAAATAGCGTCACCGGGACTGTCCATTGATTGCTTATATCCTCTACTAAAATTATAGCTTTACCTCTTTTACCCTCTAAATTTGTAAATGTTCTTATGTCTAGTAAGTTCATGTCATTTACAAGTGTGTTAAACGATGGTTGGGCAATAGTTACGCTCAACTGATGTACTATAGTGTTGAAATCTCTATCAATAGTTGTTATACCAGGGAAAAAAGTGGTTTTGTATTGGTAACGGTCAGGTAAAAATCTAGCAGAGAATGTTTGCAAAGCAACATCGTTAAGTATAGGTGAGTTTTTGAAGGTTCGTTCAGTAGTAAATATTCTCTCCCCACTGGCAGGCTGTGTAGTACTACCGCATTGCTGAGAATAGTCTAAGTTATATATAAGTTTGATTATCTCTACATCACCGGTGACGCTAAAATTTAATTCATGAGGGCCCTTGAGTGTCAAAACCTCATACTTTTGAATTGATGTTACCCCACTAGTTACTTGAGATGGGTGGATTAATTCAAAATCAATTTGTTTTACGTCTAATTTCTTCATCATGTATTGTTTCCTGCCCCTGTAACAACTAATTGACTTATTGTAATTAAACCGGCATTTGCTGTCGAGGTATTTGAGGTCATAGCCGCCTTAATTCTTCCAGGTACACTATAATCTGCCTTGTATACGTTTCCACTAATCCAATCCGGTTGGGTACCGGGTTTCGCATAGGATTGTACTATTTCCCAATTATTCTTACTATATGTCTGCCCGGATGACCATTCCGTAGTATCATACGGCCACTCGTCATCTATTTCCCAAAAGAATTTTTCTACATCAGGAGTCTCGTCAGATTTACTTGTATGTGACCTAATACATCTATACTTTGTACCATTATATAATATTCTATCGTCTTCACTTGGCTGATTTGTACTAGTTGACGTATGTAGTTCTAAACATTTAAATATCTTATTATCAAAAAACACCCTCGAGGCTAGTATAGTTGATGATATATCAACATCCGCTACTTTTTCGAATTTACTATTTTCATCATTTAAGTTTTTCAAATGTACAACAACTCTAGATCCTAGGTCTGTAAGAGTTACTTTACATCTTATGAGAGGTATATCAGTATAATCACTATAATTACTAATGTCTGACCACAGATTATACTTTGATGTATCTAATGGTATGGTTTGTTTGAAATCATCAAAAGTTCCGTACGGTCCTAACACAGTTATACTGTTTGGAATGGTTGTAGTATTACCTACATTACCTACAGGGTCTAATATCACACAAGCATGGCCCGTATCTAGTCCGGATAAAGATGGCTGGGTATCAGTACCTGTAGTAGTGTCTGATAAATATGAAAAGGCTGGTCCTAGACCTCCATCGTCTAACATTTCATACTCTGTTTCTGCTGCACCCGGGGTCAGATCAACCTGGTCTTGCACTCTAGCCCGGAAGAAGACAACACTTATACCGTTTGGCTTAGCTGTCTTATCCCCGTCAATGTAACCAGACATTGCGAAGTCGAAACACATAACTAAATCTCGTTCTGTTTGCATGTTTTGCGGTTCGGTACCATGTACCCAAACGGTGCTACTGTTTGGTTGCGCATCTGGGTTACCTGTTGATCTATTTTCACGGCTGCATGTGAACAATAACCCTCGAACATCGTCATGTACATAAGTAAAATCACTAAGATTCAAATAATCTAAATCTGGGTTTGTTTCATATAAAAACGTACGTTGTATTGATTCATTTCTCGGATTTAGCGTGTAAATTACATATTTGTTTTTATATACATTTGTTTTTACTGCTCCTATAGTTTCATCATACAGTAAAAAGTCGTTTTTAAGCAAAAACATGTTTTCGGCTGCATCAAAAGCTAATTGAGCACATGTATATCGTTCTGATTCTTTGTTGTATGTGATTCTAGGAGGTTTTACACGGTCGATATCAATAATATTGAATTTGTTTATACCTGATAGTGAATATTGACCTGTTTCATATATTATTTGATCGTTTGTTAGATCTGGATCTGGGTATGTTCTTTTAAGTATACCTGTTATCATATTATATACATAAGACTCCGGGTATATCATTTTGTTAGTTGTACCAGATAGTTCAGGATGTATTGTCGTTTTTAACATTAATATATTGTTTGTACTTTTATCATACCACCAATTGCTACACTTCTCAAACTTATTATTGTGATAGTTTTTCTTCACAAAAGCGAAGTTATTATGACCACTTTTGATTTCACCTGTTGAATAATTATATTCTATTTTTTCAAATACAATATAGGATTGTGTTTCAAATATTATAGTATCATGTATTAAATCAAAATTTAATAAATTATTGGTGATTTCTGTAGAAATATCACTGAGGGTTACTTGTTGGTCTCTGTATGTGATTGCACCTGGGACTGAATATTTACTATATATACCGGAAACGGTAGTACTTGTAAGCTGTTGTACACCTGTGTATGTGTTATTCCTAACATATAACTCACCTGTTAAATTCGATTGATCTGTTAAATTTTTATTTTCGTGATAATTGTCAGTTACCAAGTTAGTGTTTTCCCCGACTGGGTCAGAAGCTGTTAATGGTACCTGGTAATATTCTGTGTCATACGGGGTTGTGTTTGTATTTACCGGTAATTGTTTTATCGGAGTAACATTACTCTTAATTAAAGCATAATCGTTACCATATATATCAGTTTTCCATGTGAATATAATTTTCTCCCCGCTCAGTAACTCTGTTGTTCTTTGGTCTAACGGTTGTTCGTAATTATCTTTAACTGGATATATATCTATATTTTTCCATACATTCTCCCCGCTCTCCGACCAGTAATCAAACACGTCTGTATGTCTGGACACTCCTTGATGTTGCCTGAGTGTGTCTGAAGTAGATTGATATGGTGCAAACCTTATTATATTTTCGAGTTGTTTCTGTTTACCAAAACTGTAATGGTTTACTATAGAGCTTTTTTGCCAATTTACGTTTTCAAAATATTCAACTACCGATTCATACGGTACACTAGCTCCAAAATACCCTTTCGCTCCAGCGGCTGGGTCGGTAAAAAAGTATGTTTCACCAGTTTTAGTTGGTTTGAACCTAAAGTTAAAATCTAATGTTGTATATGTTATTAAACCTACCCCGGTAGTTGAGAAGAAACCGCCTATATACTCTTCCTTATATAGGTTTTCTCCAGGGGTAGGTAGTACTGTTGGGTAAAATTTATTCAACAATTCCCGGTGGGGATTATCTGCGCGGAAGAGCTCACCTGTTACTATATTAGCTAATGTGTCTCCTGTACTTAAGTAGTAATAGTTTGTACCGCTATACTTTTTAAAAGCCATTTGCTCATATGTTAGATTCAATGCACCGGTATTGGTATAATTAACAAATTGCTGGTCATTTAGTCTATCTAATTCAGTACCTGTAATTATATCTGTGATTGCAAAAGCTCGGTTTTCAATATCTCTTAGCTCTTTTGTTTCGTCCATCAGGACATTATCAATACCCGAGGTCATTATTACCGGAACGTCTTTGATTAAATCAATAATAGTTTCCGTATATGTGTCTGTTAAAAACATTTTAGCTCGATTAGGTAGCAGAGATGCATTAAAATAATTTGCCCTGTAGGTCATGGTACCGGTGTATTCATCACTGGTAGATCCGGGGGGGATGTTATAATAATTTTGTTCTGTATCGTATAATTCTAGTGACTCGACTCTTAGATTTGTTAAAACGTCTTGTTCTGTTAATTCTAGATCTGCTAATTGTGTTTGTACACTCGGGTCATATTTTATGATATCTGCAACATGTTTATAAATTACCTGGTTGATGCCAAACTGACTCCCTTTCAAGTTAGATTTTACCGGTGTATATTTGACTTCATCTCGTTGTGAGGCATAATATATTGCTATTTGTTTCAGCTTTTTCGCGAAAAATGGTAGCGCGACATCCAAATCATTTTTATTTTCATAATCTAAATTTTCTAGAAATCGTTTTTCATCAGGTGTAGTATACTCAAGTGCTACTTGCTTGAGCAACTCTGTATATATATTTTTTACATACATATTTTGAGTTTGTATACTATCGCTATGCCTTACACTGTACCATTCTGTCAAATATTTGGTATACTCTTCAAAAGCAGATACACGGTCAAAAGAAGATTCATACTGTAACCATTCAACATATGTTAATGGTGTAAGCGTACTCGCCTGTAGTGTTTCTTCGGAACTAGTATAATACCTTTTTGAGTTTATAGACATTTACATTTATATTTAATGTGTTAACCTGTGTTTCAATCGGTATTATATTTTGTTATAATATGTCGTATCTAAAATTTTCTTTACACTATCTATCGAGTATCCTTTAGATTTGAAGTGCTTTTGGTTGTTTGATCGGTTGCTGTTTGATGGCCGTGGGTGCCAAAGATGTACACCTTTTTTTTCGGGTTCGATAGTAAGTTTATATTTGTCATGTTGATGTACTCTCATGAAAAGATCCAAGTCTTCATACCCCCACCCTTTGTATGTTTCATCTAAACCCCCTATATCGTTTAACGCCTTCACGTTTGCAATAAAACTCAAAGCTCCATATATTCTGTATCTTTTATCATCAGAGCCGTTGTTCAGGAATAACTCCTCTTTGATATTTTTTGTTGTTTTAATTTCATATGTTTGGGAAACGTTTAGTTCTTTTGCTTTATAATACGGTTGATAAAAGTCTTTACCAATATATTGTGCCTTTGTTATTATTGACTCAAAATCCATATAATAATCACAATCAACAAACCAAACATACTCAGTTTCTACCCGGTCTATACACTTATTTAATAACCATGCTTTATGAAATATATCGCTATCAGTTACAAACTTAATATGGTTCTTCCCGTAACAGTTTTGTAGATGAGCTTCTCCATCTATTTTAGATATCTGCTCAGCTATAATATATGGAACATTTATATGCTTTAGATTCTCTAATAAAAATTTAAAGTTTTCTAATCTATAAGATGTTAGTTTATATATAGGTATTACTATTGTAATATTATTCATATTAACATGTAATATTATTTAATCACCGTAAGGTTGATATCAATTACTATGTTAAAGCTACTGCAGTTGTTGCGGTTGTTGCGGTTGTTGCGGTTGTTGCGGTTGTTGCGGTTGTTGCGGTTACACAAACTGATTCTAGTGGTTCAAAAAGATCTAGCCCTGTACGTAATTGATGCTCGATTATATTGTCTAGTATACCGGTATCCATTGACCATTGATTGAACGTGCTTAGTCCCGGGGTCAGTAATGTCTGTGGGTTTCTCCAGTCAATTGCACCTTCTACTTGGTCAGCTGTAGTTGTTTCATTATATGTAAAGAAATTGTAATAATTTAATATATCCTCTCCTTTAACATTTGTTGGTGCGATCAGTCCCCATTGCCAAAAAACATTGTATGTTGATAACGGGAAACTTTGCGTTGTATCTTCTACTATTGATGTATCGAGCCCGGTGTTTATGATATTATCATATTGATCAAATGTACCAGATGTAGGGTAAGTTACCGTTATAGGTGTGTATATTTTTGAGAATCTTTCAAATATAACAATTTTTTCACCAGGGGTTAGCATCTTGTCGTAAAAGGGTATTTCTGTACCTAGATTTTCTCTAGTATCCATGTTTGTGTAATTCACAAACGGGTCAAACTCATCTGTAGAATAATCAAATGTTCCAAACAGTTTGCAATGTTTTATACTACACATATCCATTATACGTCTCAACGTAGGTGGGTAGTTTAAATTGTACATTTGGATATCCATGTCATACATTAGTGTGTGACTATGTATACTATCTATATTACATTCATCTATATCTGTATTATTATCTAAAAAGTTCGCAATTTTTTCGTATACTAATTTACCTAGTGAGTTTGGAGACGAATTACCATCTCCAACTATGCTATTCATTGCTGAGTCCCACAAGTTATTTTGGTCGGCTAACCACGGTTGAATTGCGTACGATTTAAAAGTGCTAGACTGGTCGTGGTTTTCATTTTTTTTGTAAATATTGTATGTTCCTTGTTGTGAGTTTATGTCGAAAACATCACTATAACCTACAAGAGTTCTTTCCCCTGGGCGGATGATACCGAATTTTTGTAACCAATGAAAACCGGTCCAGTCACCATAAGCTCTTAGAGTATGACCTGTCGTTATACCATCCCCAGGTGTTGGGTATATTGAATGATTCAAGTTACCATAGAGTAATTCACCGTCTATATCGTTAACGTTGCCAGCGAATTGTGAGTCAATCGTCCATAATTTCCTATTACCATCGTCTGGTAACCATACAAAGCCTCTTGAATCGCCACATATTGTTGTGATATTTGATACAGTACCGAAATCATGAAATGTTTGTACCGTATTAGTCGCAATATCGAGTTGTAATAAGTACCTACTATCTTTGAGTATATAAATGTTACTATCAGTTGTAGTAGTTAAAGTAGAGTATGTACCTGGTGGTAACGGTATTATATTCTCAACGAGCATACTACTTGTTTCTATAATTTCTATAGATGGGGTATCAGTTAAAGCATATATTTTATCCTGATAGTGTAATAGTACATCTATCACATTACCTTGTAGTACTGCAGCACCTAAATCGCTGTTATTTATTTTATTTATTTTTGAAATTTTAGTACTATTACAAATATATACATTTACTATATCGACTTCTAATTTTATATCTTTTGTAGGGTCTTCAACATATGTAAATGTCCCGTATCCTGCATTATTATCGTCGTAAATGTTTGTCAATTCAATATCGGTATGGTCTATCTGTACTATCTTATATTCGGTAGCAACATAAATATCTCCATTATTGTCTAATTTTATGTCCCGGGGTTCCCCCGGTGTAGTCATTATACCAGAAAGCGCGCGGCTCCTAGTCAAATCTCCTCTGGATGTTACTTCAACAATCCGGGGTGGGAAACTACTATCTCCGGGTTGTCCTTGGTCTACCCCCCACACTTTGGATAATAAGTTTCCTGCGTCTGGTGGTTGGACCGCGATGTGTTTCAATCTTCTATTGTAGTCTACCACTGCAGTAGCATCCGGGACTGTAGCGTTTGCGTCTGATAATGTAAAGTATATAACTGTTTCATCTCCAGTATAAGCCCTACCACCAGATAATACAACAACGTCAGAAATTATACCGGCATCATTATTGTACCTAGGAACTAGTACTGCTCCGTCTCCAGATGGGTCCCTTACATCTATTCTAGGTGGAGCTGTCAAATTTTCACCAGCGAATGTAACAATTACATCAGATATTACACCGTTTGTATCTACATATAATGACGACCCTGTTAAACTCGTTGTAAAGTTGTTAAACAATTGCTCCCCGTCATAAGTTAATACATCCGCATAATAGTATCTGTGTAAACCACCATATTCAGGTATCTCAGGGTCTTCCGCGGTGCCGGTTCCTATTGTTTCTGGGCGATACGTATTCAACCAAGTGGTTAAAGTATCAGTTTTATAACCACTAATTTGATTATATATAGTAGTGGCTTTCAACTGTAAATCTTTTGCTGGGCCATCAACATATAGCTCTCCTCTATAGTGACCCATCTTATCTCGTGTCACATCTTTTATACAGTACCGGGAATTTGGTATACTTTCCCCAGTATTAATATTTACTAAATCAAATTCGATATCAGAACCATTCAGTACCTTAGAGTCGAGTATGTTAAAACTAAAACTATCTTGTAATGTTATTGCAAAATGTATAGCTGTATTTTCCCACTTATTTTTGTTAATCTGAAAATCATTCACCCCGGTTGTTGTTACACCTAACTGTATAGCTTCATTAACACGTGGTTTGACACTATTTGTAATTAAAGGTTTATTGTTTCTATATTTTTTGCGGCTATTATCTCGTTTATTTGTAGTGAACTGATCATATAGTTTTGTCTCATCCAGTTCGGCTGAAATCAATACTGGAGAGTTTCTAGATGTTGTGCATTTAGTTACATCATCTCTGTAATAAAATTTCGAATTACCGGTAACCCCTACAAAAACTGCTCCAACATCCGTTGGAGATGCTTGAACATATGTTCCTTGTTCTGCGGGTTTATAATATACTAAGTCATATGTGTTAGGGTCACCAGAGCGACCAGTTATTGGGTCATATCTAGTCACATCTATTGATGTGACAGGTGTTGTACTTAATGCTGGTGTCCCGCTATGAAACGCCCAGTCCAACTGTAAGTGACCATACTTGTCTTTATTATATCTAGTGATATCTAAAGGATATGCTTCTGCACCACTTGTATATAAATTGAATGTATATATTGGAAATGCAGTTACTGGTGGTTGCTGTACATTTTCATAACCCGGGTGCCGGGCTCCGCACATCCATTCACCTGGTTCTTTACCTCTATTCATGAGATGTTGCTTACCATCTACACATTGAGGTGCCTTTCTAGGGTCTTGAGCATAGTCTTGCCAGCTTAATCTAAAATCTATTGTTATAGGGTTAACTAATCTTCCGGATGGTATATCTACTATGTCTGGCAATGCACGAAAGGCCATATCTCTCACGATAAAGTCTTTGACATTTAATGTCTCAACGTGTGTAGATTTGACAGGTTCTCCAGAATCGTTAATGATTGTCAATGTTATATCATATACACCTGGCCAGGTATATATATGCTCTGCAGAAACACCGGCATATGTATTACCATCTCCAAAATCCCATATCATATTTTCTGGGGAGAAGTTTATTGGAGAATATGGTAGTATTAATTCGTTTTCGTACCTATTGGGAAAAGGAGTGGCGCTTACAGGTGTTAGACCGTTTGTATAAACATTATCAGCACATATTACTGTAAACTCTATGTCTGCAGTCAAGCTCATTCACTTAATATACGATATCCGGGTTATCTGTATCTTGATACTGGTCAACATTTTGAGAGACTTGGTCATTGGATAATGATATATCTACAATATTAGTTGATGCTACAGAACCTCCTGTTGATGTTGATGCGCTTAGTTCATTTGTCACATCACTAGTTCTGACCACTTTAATTTTAGAACCTAGCAATTCTATATTATCAAAAAACGGGAATTTGAATACTGGTAGTTTAAAGTTTTGGGTTGTCTGTACAACATCACTAGGGTAAACTGGGTTCCATATTAAAAGTGAAAGTCCTTCGACATATGTGTTAGCCAAATCTGTTCTGTATGTATAGAATGTTGATATTCCTTGTATATTTAAAATATCGTTACTTATATCTGTTAGGTTAATAGTCATTCCTATTTTGGCGGTAGTAGAGTCAAAATATTTCTTAATGATTTCTATAACTTTTTGTACCATATCATTACTATTAGCTCTACTATTATCTTCCTGTACAATTAACAAATTTGTAGTGTTTGGTATGTTTGTTGATAAAACTTCATTAGTGCCTCTCAACCCTGTATTAACTGAAACATAAACTGGGTCCATAATTATAGGGTCACTAGTTACTGTTTTAATTTGCGAGATTTTGGATATCATAATCTCTTTCTGAGCAGATGTAAGATAGTTATTTCGTTTTGTAACACTTGTAGTTTTTTCTAATCTAGGTACACCATATATGTAAATATTATTAAAGTTACAACTAGAACTGAACTGAACTTGATTATACAATATTCTACTCTCTAAGCTAGGGGAGGATAAGCCTATATCGTAATAGTATTTCAAATGTGTGTCAAGATACGTATCGTTTGATACACATTTAACATCGCTTATAAAATTACCGAAATTTGTTCTTATATAATTTTCATAATCATTCAAACTTACTAACCTGTATTGCGATGAAAATGTTTGAGGTGCATGAGATCTTATATTCTCAACCGTTTCACCTGTAAAAAACTTAGAGCTAGGTTCTGTGTTACTCACAAGCACTTGATCACCATTGGCCTGTGTCATATACACAACCCCATCCCCTTTTATATTGTTGCTTAATTTTAATGTAGAAAACTGAGTAGACTCAAATAACGATAGAGATTTTCTATATGCATCATTCTCACTCACCTCACCAGCCGTACCATCGGTTACTAAGTAATACACCATAACTAAATCACCTTGGTTTAGTTGTGTACCGTTTATACCATTACCAAATTTTATTTCATAACGCTTGTTTTCATTTAATCTTATTTCACATCGTCTAGATGTTGGTCTCTCAAACAGTAATGATGTAGTAACATCATATTTATGATATTGGCCTGTTGTACCACCTTCTTGTACATATACATCTATATTAAAGTGATCTATCGATACATCATCACCAGGTACAATTGTTAGGATTTCATTTGGTTCTCCGGTAGAAGTATATACTGGATACTCTCTATACGACCCTTGATATAATAATGTGGTCCCAGAGATTTGTGAGAGGTTTTGTTCTTCATCTACAGTCTTTACAAATGTTGTGTCAGTATTGAAACTGTACCGATAACCTGCTATATCAATATATGTATACCTTGGTATTGTATATGTACCGGCTGATAACAAATCACTAGCGACAGCGTCTATAGAGAGTACCGGTGCTTGTGTACCTACAGGTTTATAATCTAAGCTTTTAACTATTCTGTTTATATTTTCATATAACTGTGACTCTGAAAACAGCGCTTCATTACTTGTATTATTTAAATAAAATAATAATACATGGTATGCATAGCTTATTACGTCAATAAACGCATTAATGTTACTACCTTCGTAGTTCTGATCAGTAAATGCTTCATTAGAATTGAGTCTCTCAATAATTAAATTTTTTAAACTAGATGCATCAAACGCGGCATAACCTGCTTTAGGTAAAGTAAACTCTAATTTATCGTTGTTTGGTCTATATATACTCATTGAGGGGTGTATCCAAAGTTACCGGATACCTGAACAACTCCCCTTTTGGATGTTGTTCCAGTGTATCTGTATTGTTGATTATTTAATGCTGGTATAGTACAAATTATATCTATTCGGTATGTGTACTGATCCGGGTAAGCTTTTATATTTACATTTTTAACCTTGACTCGAGGTTCGTATAATGTAAGTGCTTGGAGTATCACTTCTCCTAAAATTTTTGCAGTTTCTTCTGTTACCGGTTGGAACAAATACCTCTTTAGGTCCGCGCCAAACGATGGATTCAATATTTTTTGACCAGGTGCGGTGTTAAATATATTTGTTATACTATTATCAATAGCTTTAAAATCTATATCTGTATCTAAGTCTTTTTTTGTAGTGTTTGATAATAAATTTTTCGCGCTACCTGTAGATTCCATTGAAAAATCTAGTGCAAGATCTCTAAAAACTGTATCAGGTGATATTAATATACCTTGTCCCTTTTTAGGTTCAAGTGATTTAACTTTTATTGCCATATGATTATTTACTCTTGAGGTACTGTTCTACAAAACCTTTCACTGTGAATGTATGCTTAAGTTTGTTCCAATTTATTTTGTTGTAGGTTTCAATATATTCATGTTCCAATTTTTCGTAGTCTAAATCGTTCCAGTCTTCTAAAATTATTATTGGAAAATTATACTTGTATTTTAATTCTAAAGCTTGTATAGTTCTAATCATTATTGGTATAGTATTTGCTAGTATAGCTTCGTATGTCTTTGTACATTGAGCTCCATTCCCGTTCGGTGAGACAAAATATTTAAACTTGCTCAATTCTTTGTAGTAATCTGTAAATTCTGTAAAGCAACCCTCGATTTTGCATGCAGGTGTTTGCATGTACTTGTCTAATTGTTGACGTTCTTTAGTATATCTATAGTCTGGTTGTTTTGTGAAATTGGATTTGAGATGTTGTAAACCGAAAGAGGTCCCAACTAATCTGGTCTTGTCTTTCGGTTCAATATTATTAATATAATTGTGTATGTTCACCTTACCATTATCGGTATTCAAGTCCATATATTGTCTGTTTAGGCAATTGGGTAGTAGATTGATATACTCACACTCCACATCTTTACCTTCATAATATATTGCTGCGAAATGATCTTTTAACTTTCTCCACAAAAAAGGTTGTACAGATTGTTGTACATCGAATGTTCTAAAGGTCTTGGATGGTTGAATATCATTAAACCACTTGAGTCTCATGTCAGAACCACCGGTTAGTAAAACACTTTTCCCTGGGTTTGTTTTTATATTACCTTTTTGAATATGACGATATAACCCTATCAATGTGACCGGTTCTCCCCAAGCCCAGACATGGTCTTCGCCCGATAATGTCACTAGGTCTGGTAAAGGACCCGGGTCATATTGGTGGACTTTGTGTAGTATTTGAGGTCCTATATAATATTTTATATAATTTTTTAGTTCTGATTTGTGTAATATATTGTTACACCCCTTCCGGCCATGGCCGCGGATGTATAACAAGTCCTTAATGTCAATCATATTTGTATTTATTATGTTTAAACTCACCGGCAAAGAGTTTTCACTATAAGCTAGTGAATTTACAGTAGTTGGAATAAATAATTCTACTATGAGTAACAGATTTAATGAATCCTTCGCTAGAGAAATGGCCAGATTTAAGGTTGTTGATGAGTCAACACAGTTTAGAATACCACATAACCGTGAAAGAACAGGTGGGTTACACCCCGGAGATAGAATCAAGTTTGTAGAGAATATTTTATCTAGTGAATGGTTCAAAAACCAAACACCTGAGGTGCAATCCTTAGTGAAAGAATTACATGAAGGTGATTTAAATTTATTTGTTGATGGTGTTACAGGAGAGATGGATAATACTAGCGCTGTTATTGCGAGAGAATTAGCTCCGGGGTTTCAGTGCCCGAATTCTAAAATTGAATTACCTGCTAATTTGTGTGAAGTGTTGGATACAACAGGTAATCGAGCCTCGTCACCAGTACCTGACAGTTGGAGAGGGCCTGAACGTGTTACAATCAAGCCTGAACCAGTGAAACCATTGAATGAAGAAGAAGTTGCTGATAGTCCGGAAAATCAAACACTCAAAGCTGATGACGGTAGCGGTAAATTGAAGGATACCGATCATTCTTTACCAGAGAAAGATACAGCGGGTGCAAAAGGTGGTAATTATACCACCAACTATATGCCAAGGGGTTAAATGAAACCTGTCACGTTCAGACAATATGTTTCTGAAGTGATGGCAAGAGATCTTCACAAAGGAGACCACGTGAAAAATGTGAACCCGGATTGTGAACATGCTGGTTCAGAGGGTGATGTTGAAGATATTGAAAAATTACCTAAAGTTGGTGATGGTAAAGGTGGTAAAAACATGCCCGGTAGACTAGTGGTCTACAAAGATGAAAAAACTGGTAAGCGATTGAAAAAGACTGCAGATCAGCTAGAAAAAGACTAGTTTAAGTTTTTCAGCACAATGGTGAGTATCATCACCATGATATCTACTATTGCTTCTCGTTCCAAAAAAAACATAACCAACGCGATAATCCAATACCACTCTCGTTGCATGTGTTGCATGTCACCATCCCCAGTAAGGATTGTTAGGATCTTCCCACCAAAACGTCAATCCACCATCTTTCTCAAAATCGAACGTTTCAACGCAATAATCTGGTTCGAATATACTATCTGCTTGTTTGTACACACATGCATACTTCATCAGCCCCGGGAACACATATGAACTCATCACTCGTTTGAGTGTGGTAAAGTTTTGGCCTCGAAGTACCCCGGAATCTACAAACAGCAGCTTCCTCGGATTGACCCAACCAGCCGCTCGCTTGGCGAAACTGCCGATGTGTCGTTCATATTGCTTGTCTGTGAACTCTTCACCCCCAGGGTACGGCATCTCCAAGAATTCCAAGTCCATCGGCACATAGTTGTTCAAATAACTCAAACGATGGCACAATATTTGACATATCACGCTGCTGTATTCTGGGCTGCACACAACGATTATGGTTTTACCGTCAACCCAACCATCGTTTTTGATCTGTTGGTACAGTTTTTCTATGTCTTGTTGTTCTTTTTGTTGGTTTATAAAAAAATCTTTTAACATATCAGGGCTTGGGATGTCTCAATTCGTCAATCAAATCTTCATGTTTATCCAATCTAGCTTCAACGTATTTGAGTCTCATGTTTTGTTCCGCATCATCTGGTAAACTACCAAGTTCTCCACGTGGCCATTTGACTCTGAACTCGCTGTTCATTTCTATTGATTGTTCAACACGTATCAACGTGTTTTCTAGTGTGTTCAATCTGTTGACAATTGCTGAATAGGTCCAAACTGCAGTCGCGACAATGGCAATCACCTTGAGCGCGAATGCTAGATTAGCTTTGAACTGTGTGTTTTGACTAATCTCTGCTATTTTCTTTTTATCCTGTTCCTCTATCATATAAGTATTTATTCTCCGATATTGGGTATAAATATACTATATGAAAACCTTTAAACAGCATGTTTTCAAAGAAAAAGAAAACGGCACTCTCTCTATCAAAGAGCGTTTAAAATTTTATAAAAACTTTTACGAAAACCTGTCTCCACGTAAATTCAAAGTGAAGATACAATCCAATAAAATCGTTATCGACTTACTATAACTACTCTCATGTAATTATTTATTCTATCGCTTCCAGAGATATGCAACAGCTGTAAAAGTTTATCTCTTGATCCAACACAAACGCGGATCTATACAGATGCTCCGATATAACCAACAAATATTTTTTGGTTTTCGGGTTGGATGGTAGTGTATCCACGATATAATCGAACATCTGCTTGAGCAAGCTAGCATAATCGTTGTTGAACAGTTGTTCATGCTGTATTACAAGCTTTCTCACTTGTAAACTGTCTTGTTTCAACGTTTCAAAGATTTGTTTGATAAAATCATCGTGCTTTTCATATGATGATATCTTCAACTCACCATTGATACAGCATTTTTGTAGTTCATTGATTGTTTTTCTGAGATCTGGGTAGAATGTCTTTATCAACTGTGAAATGAGTTGTTTTTGATCGTCGGAAACCTTGATATCTTCTTGTTTGAGTATCTGAACCACCCGGTTCACACAGCCTTTGATAGGTGGTGTTAGGTCAAATGACTGTGATCTAGACTGTAACGGTTGAATCACCCGATGTTTGTAGTTAGCGGTGAGTATGAACCGTGTGTTACCGCTGTATTCTTCCATTGTGTTACGCAAAGCTCGTTGCGCATCAATTGTCAGTCCATCAACCTCGTCAAGAATCACCACTTTCAATGAACTACCCAACGATCTAGTTTTAGCAAAGTTGGTTACTGCTAATCTGATCGTGTCAATTCCATTTTCATCACTAGCGTTGATATACAAATATTGTGTCTCTTCAAGAATATCTTTGACTATGACTTTAGCCAGGCTGGTTTTGCCTATACCAGCGTTGCCTATGAACAATATGTTGGGTATCTCTTGCTGTTGTTTGAATTTGTCAAATGCTGATCTTGTTGATTCGGTCAAGATCATTTCATTCAGAGTACCAGGACGATACTTCTCCACCCACAAACTATCAAATTTGTTCATTTTGTTTCCTCCATTTTTTAACCATGTATATCATAAATTCTCTATCTGATTTACTATTACCAATCAATATAGTATCCTGGTTAGTGAATAACCAACCACCTTTGACTTTTTTAATTGTCGGTTTTTTATCCCTCAGATTCATAATCCGGGTTTTTGATATAATCAGGGTCTCCTTCATCCATTTTCATTGGATTGCGTATATACTCACCAGAATCTAGTTTTTCTTTGGTGTATGCATCAGCATAAGACCACCAATCATCGGTAGATTTAACTCTCAACACCTTTTCTTTTATATCTTGCATGTCTGCAGACAGTTTGGGGCCCTGATCATTAGGATAATTTGAAGTGTCTCTAATTCTTTTGCTTAGCGGTGGCAGGCCTAAATTTTCATCCGATGATCCAAATCCTTTATCTCCTCTGTCGGTCTCAGTCACCTCTTCTGACCACTCGCATTCTGGTTGTATCAACGGGTACACAACAATTTGTGCAATTTTATCACCAGCTTCCACTTGTAAATCTTTTGTTTCATGAAAATTGTACAGTTTTACACCTAGATCACCACGATAACCATTATCAATCACACCTAAATGTGGTTGGATGCTGTTTTTGAAACCAAGACCACTTCTAGGCTCAATTCTGAACCAATATCCAGGTGTGATGTCTGCTAGTGTCAAGCCTACTTCAACTACTCTACTAGTACCTGGTGGGACCCAAGCGCTTTCTACTGCGGTCAAATCGTATCCCGTGTCACCGTAATATGGCTTATCGTTGTTTGCCTTGGGTAGCACCGCGGCATCATGGGTTTTTTTAAATTTTAATACTGGGTTATTCATTTATTAATGTACGTCCTTGTGCATCTGGGTTTGATGATTCTAGCACCTTTACTGCTCCGTTGCTCTGCAACCAAGTTAGTAGTATTGATAGCTTTTCTATTGGTAATTTGTAATCTACACCGTTTACTGTTATATTGATCATACCTCATTATATTATATTTGTTGAGATATTTCAAGGCTAGGTGTAAATAATAGTATGTCAGAAGAGCAAGAAGATGATCCGTTTGATAATGTTCAAGATTTGATTGAACAATTACAGGGTGGATCTGCTCAAACGAGTGAGTTAGTTGAAGTAGCTGAACAGGTTAGTTTAAACAAAGACCAGTTAGAACAATTTATACTGGACAATCAAGGCACTCTCATTAAAGACAGTGTTGACGTATTGCAAATTATGAAACAATATGTCGCGGCAGCTCCTAATGCAGAAGATATTGGTAGTTTTGCGGAGCTGTTGAAAGCTACTAGCACAGCTATTGACAATTTGACCAAATTACACACTAGTAATCAACGTGTAAATACTCAAGTCAAAATAAAGCAAATGGATATAGACGCTAAAAAAGAGATCAACACTGATAATAATATGATGAAGCTTGTTGGTACACGGGAAGAAATATTTAAAAAAATGTTAGAAGATAGTGTGATTGTTGAAGCGGAAGTTGTAGATGTAAACAAGGACGATAATCAAAGTCCTACTGCATCACCGAGTTGAGCTAAAAAGCCTTGCTGCTTTTTTTCTAAAGCGATTCTTTTTGCTTCTAACGCTTTATCATCGGCTGACTCTTTCGCGGTTCTTTTGAGTCTATCAGCTTTATCTTCGCAATCCACACTCAAAACACAGTTATTAGTCATTTCTTTTTTAGTCTTATAGAGCTTATTTTTTAATATATCAACATTGATTTGTGTACCTTCAACATCCATTTTTATTTTTTTAAACTTGTATGAGCTTTCTGGTTCTCTAGTTTGTAACCAATCAACCAATCTCCATAAATCCTGGTACTGTTTTTGTAATGTAGTTACTAACTCTGTCACGATCTTACCCATCCGATTACGGTGTTCGAAATCTGTTATTAAGTTATTACCATGCGAATCTGTACTACTATCCTTTACCAATTTGTGACTGTTAGGACCGTTAATTATGTTTTTTAGGTTCATTCTACTGTTAGCGTTGAGTAACTTGCTAAACTTTAAACTGATTAACTGTGTGTTTGTGCTGAGTTTGTAATGTAATTTACTATTGTATACCATCGGGGGATCATACTGTTTAACTGAGACATCAAAAAATGGTAATACTCTATCATCATCGATAAAATCTGTTTCTGTTAAACACCCTATACTTTCACTTATCTCTTTGAAGTAAACCCCGGGCCCAGACATTAATTTTTCGCATTCTTGTTGTATAACCGGGTGGAGCATCCTATATTTTTCTATCCAATAGGCTAAAAACTCATCTGTAAGACCAGATCCACTATCGTTATTGAAACCTATAGCTGAATCAGTTGCAGCAGCTCCAGGTTTTCCTTTAGCATCTTTACCACCTCGTGGGTTGTCTTTTATCTCTAAAGCGTCAGACGCTAAATCACGAAAAAACTCAGCTTTATCTGTTACAGGATCGACTGTTATGTCTGTATATCTAAATATACTAGATACTGTCATTTCTTTAGCAAACTTATTTACATGCTCATTATAATCTGTAAAGGCCTTTACAAAGTCTGTAGTATTTAATATATTAACATCTGTCAATTCAGGATCTATTGTTTGTTCCGCCATAACTATTCCGATACCTTCTCTTTTTCGAAATTTGGGCGTTTGAACCTGTATGGTTTTACACCCATGATTTCGTTACTGTATGTTTCTTTACTTATAATATGCTTTACACTAACAATAAAATATTGGCCTAATATTTTTTCATCAAATTCATTATTGAAATAAGGGTCTTTTCTATCTATACTGAAAAACCGGCCGGTACGACGGTGAGTGTCTCCTTTGATTGATAGTGAGACCGCGTTATTTAAGAAAATTAAATTTTTATATAATTGATTCCTACCTTTTATGGCTCTTCTTTTTTGTTCATTATCTAATGTAAACATATTGTTTAACAGTTTTTGTGACTTTTTACCTTTAGTCATTTGAAAATTTAACACAGGGTTAGGGTCTCCCATAAACTTACCATCTAGATATTGTTCTTGGAATTTTTCTGAAACTGTACGTATTTCGTTATTGTATACATCAATATTAAATTCGTGCGATGACATGTTGTAACTGTGCACCGCATATGTAGTTAAAAGTGATTGATTATCAATCCCGGCCAAATCTTCAAATTTCCAGCTATCTGGTTCAAGTTCCATGGACTCTCCCGGGATCATGTTTTTTCTAAACGTTTGACCTATTTTAGGTATTGGTACTTTAATTGATTTAACTTTACTATTTAAATCTCCTAATTTTAGGTTTGGTGCTTTTGCTTTACCAAACAAAAAACCTAGTTTAGATAAAAAACCCAACGGACCAGCATGTTGTGATATCTGGAATTTATCGTACTGATAGTCACCAGCTTCTTTACCTTTTAACGCTTTACTAAAATATTTAGATATTGAAATTAAGGTCCATTTTTTAATATATGTATCAAATTTTAAAATACAAAAGTCATTATCACTTTCATCTGTACTTACGTGGGAAGACATAAGAGCATCTAAATCGTTTGTTCCTTTGTATTGAGATGGGCTACTATAGAAAATTTTTGAACCTCCTTTATCCCACAACTCATCATCAAACTCTGGTTTTTGATCTTCTAATGCTTGTTCAATAAAAGCTTTTATCGCATCACCGGTTTCGACTTCTCTATCAGTATTATTAACCTGTCTAATTTCTTTTTCAAACTGCTTTTCTTTTTTCTTCTTAACTAGAGCAGTACTAAAGTGCACATTTCGTTCTAACAACAATTGGTACCTAACATCCCAAAAATATAAAACCTTGAACTGTCTTTTACCTTCGTACTCTGTCTTTATATCGTAAATAGCGTAGTCATTTGATAGTTTGTATATATCCTCATCTGGTCGACTTTCCAAACCAGCGACTCTTGCTACCCATGTTTTTATAGTTTGTAAGTTTGGTGTTATGTTTATTGATAGTGTATCTCTACCATCCCCTCTGAGCTTGTATGTCTTAGATAGTCTCAGCGTTGACAATATCGCATCAGGTCCTAAACCTCTTTCTAAGTTATCTTCATCAGTTGATAATCTAATGTAACCTCTACTATACCATTGAAATAAATCATCTTCAATAACTAAATCTTCAACACCGCTTTTGTTAAACAATTTTCTCTCTTTACCATTATCTATTGCCACTCCGAAAAAGTAATCTCTATTATCTATTGTAACAGAATTTTTCTTAGCGTGGTTGTCAACAAACTCGTTAAGTTCTTTATCGTTACCAAATAAGGGTATATTTATCATACTCTAGGCTTTAAGTCAGATTCAATTTCCTGTAAAACAGTTTGAAGTTTACCGGTTTTTATTACTTTAAGTTTTGTACCACCAGGAACAATCTGTAATGGGTCTTTGAAACTTGTTTTATTACAAGCGTATATTAACCACCATAAATCAACGGTACCATACAAATGGTAGCTGATATTAGTCCAAGGTGAGTCCGTTTTGAGTGTTGTGTCAACAATTGCTTGAGGGTCAATTGCATCCATGTCTATATCTACCCTACGTAATATGTTGTAAAACAATTTACTATCTTTCTGATATACACGAAAAATTTGTTCGTACCGGCCTGGGTTTAGTTGTTCCAACCCTTCAACATCATTTTGAAAACTCCCTAGTTGATCCATATTAATCCTCCTCGTCGTCCCCTAGTCCGGCAAAATTATCAGAGAATGGGTTCACAAAATCAATAGCAGCACTGATACCACTGTTGATCGCATCAAAGGTTGCTCCAGCTGCTTGTACTATAACATTATCAGAGTCTAGTTCTTCATCTAGGTTTTGATCGATACTTGCTACTCCGGTGTTTATTTTTCTATTTACATTATGGTACATAAAATTTCTAGTATGAGCTACTAATTCTTGTACATTCAATGTTATTTCGTATGCCTCTGGCATAGTTACTCTTATATTTTTAAAATTATCTGGATCCTCAAACGGTAAAGCTATAGTCATTTCACGGCGTTGACCAATGAAATCAACTTTTACACTCGACATATATGCATAAGGTGTATATGATATACCAGGTACCGTTATTTCATACATACAAGGAGGTCTGATTGTTTGTTTACTGTTTCTGTTCGGTAAATTTTGGTACACTAACATGAACGCTAATTGAAAATTTCTTATCATGTCTTCATAATCACCTGTGTTATATAATGGAAATTTTATATCGTAGTTTCTAGCGCCTCTACCGTGCTGAAAAAACTGTGGTTGTTCAGTATAATAACCAGCACCACCACCTATAGCTTCTCTCAAACCACCGGCTAAGTCTCCGGCAACACCGGCTAGGTCTACAGCTGCTCCAACACCTTTTGTCACTGCACCTATACCTTTTCCTAATTTGCTTTTACTTCCACCGGCTAATGTACTCGCTACACTACCTACACTTTTTAATGCTCCACCTAAAGCGTTGGACCCGTCGCCGAATTCGTGATTACCTGTCATTAAGTAGCTGCCTTGTAACTGTGGTATATCGTATATGAAGCCAGTATCATCGGTAATATACAAACCCGTGTAAGAGTCTAGAGGTTCATTATTTATCAACCCAAAATCAATATCTTCAAACTGACTCAAATAGTATGTACTTCTTGTTATCAATGAACTTGCACTTGGTGTCATTTCTTTGAGAATTATTCTCGGTACCTCGTCTCGTTGATCGTTCAACGTCCATGCAAAATCCTTTGCTACATTTATATATGTATAATTAGGTAAATCAGGTTCTATAGCTCTGCCTATACCCTCAACACCAAACTGTAGTAAGCTGGAACCGGTACCGAATGTACCCATCAATTGAGGAGCCTCTTGTCCTTGACCACCTTGATCATCAAAAGTCCATAAATAACGTTTTTGTGGTATTGGCATTTAAATATTTAATCTTTAATGTTATTTTTCAAAATTGATTCAACTATACATTGAATAATGCCCAGGTTTGTGCTGTTCATCGATATATTGACTTCTCCACTTACTCACAACATCGGTATCAAATCTGTTTATTGTTGTTGTGTTGTTACTAGTGCTACTATTCGTTATCACAGCAGTACCACCGGGGGCAGAACTGTTTTGTTCTTGTTGTTTTTCTTCTCGTTCTTTTTTGTCGTCTAGTAGCCTATCCATAAAACCTTTTGTCTTTTCACCTACTGCCGCGGTGGCTGCTAATGCGTTAGTACCGGTTTTCTGTGCTAATGGTATAGTATTTTGTATAAAATTAGATGATCTATCCTTTGTAGATGATGCTACATTGTTTGTTGTTTCTTTTATTCTATTTGTAGCAGTACTAGCAGTGTCTTTTATTTTTTCTAGTATAGAAGTAGATTTAGTACTGTCATTTGTACTTTTAATATTGTTAGTTTTCTGTGATATGTTTGATATTTTTTCTTTAATATTACCTAGTATACCGGTTGGCTTGTTTTCAGGTACAGACTGAGTTGTTGCAGGTGTTGTAATCTTATCAATTGTTTGTTTTATAGTTTGTGATTTTTCTTTCATCACACCTGGTAATGATCGCGCGGTTGCGGTAACGCTACCAGCAGCTTTAGCTGCTGCAGTCTTGCTGGCGGACAACATACTAGGAGTTTTTTCTACAACTTCTGCAGCTTTTTGTTTAGCCTTACCAGCAAAGGATAAACCTAGATCGGCTGCTTGACTAGCAAAATATTTTCCTTTGTCTAATGCTGCAGCACTGGTTGTTTTTGCACCGCTAGCCAATCGCTTGGTACCAGCGACTACCTTTTCACTAGTCTCGCTGTTTGAAGCTTCGGTTATTTTTTGTTTTGCCTTGCCTAATAATGTTTTTCCACTTTGAGCTGCTGTTACTCCGATCTTTTTGGTCGTTTCAAGAGCAGTTTTTGCTGTTGCACCAGGTTCTAACTCATCGGCTTTTTGTTTAGCTTTATCAGCTAAACCCATACCCAGGTCAGCTGCTTGACTAGCGAAATATTTTCCTTTGTCTAGTGCTTTTGTACCAGTGGCTTTCGCGCCGGTAGATATCTTACTTAAAAGACCTTGTGATTTTGCTGGCTTTACTGATACACTGCCAGGTGTTTCTTCCTTTTTCCGGAATAATTTAACTAATGGGTGTTCAGTGAACAAGCTTTTTGCACCACTAGCTATTTTACCTAAGAAACTTTTAGGTTTAGCTGGTTCAATTGGTTTTTTAGGTACAGAAGCTATCGCGGTGCTATCTAAATTGTCGTTCTTATCTTGAGCGGTTGATAATGTATTGCCTGATGGTTGTACGGCTTTACTAATTAATGTATTGTTATCAACAGATGGTTCAATCTCGGTTGTTTTTGTATCTGTTTCTTTATCTTTACCTGTAAGTAACTGTTTAGACTTGTCTATTATATTTTTCCCGGTTGTAGATACTTTACCTATAATCGATGATGGGTATACATTACTAGCTGTCTGAGATATTTTACCGGCTAAAGTCTGAGGCTCTATAGATGGTGATGGTTCTATTGTAGTTTTCTGTTCTGATCCGGTTAAATCTGTTTGCTTCTCTTGTACTGTACTAGAGGTTTCAATAGTTTCTGTATCCGGTACAATTTTAACAAATACAGGTGTAGATTCTGTTTGACCTATACTATTACCTTGTTCCGTGGTGGGTGTTTTTTGCTCAGTAGTAGTAGGTACTGCCGGAGGTGGTTGAGTTATAGCTGTTGCTTGACCTAGTTGTGTTGAGTTTACTTTAGGTGCTGGTGGGTTTGGCTGTGGTGCAGTTGCAGTAGTACTCGCTAAGGCAGCACCAGCAGCAACTGTACCAGCGACAGCTGTGCTACTTGTTGGTTTTGATACTACATTGTTACTAAGTGGTTTACCAGTAGAAGGGGAACTAGTTAAAGATGTTTTGTTGTTAGCAACTATTGGTGCACCGGTAGATGTTTTGTTTTTACTTGCAGATACGGTACCAGTTGTTATTGAACTTACAGCAGCCGGGGCAGATTGTGCGAGCGGTGTACTGGAGTTACCAGCTTCTATATCTGTTGGTGTTACTGTAGTTTTATTATCTGGTATTGCTACTTTTGCTAGGTTAGAGGTATCGACTGGTTTTATTTCTTTTTCTAAAGCTTGTGGGTCAGTCTCACTTGTTTCCGGGGTAGATTCTTGCTCGTCTTGAACACTTCCTTTTTCGTAATCAATATTGAGTATACTACCAGCAACACCACCCATTTTTGAGTCTATACCTTCTACATTGTTCATCAACGCATCTGCGGCCATTCGACCGATAAAATCTCCACCCATATATGCTAATGGTGTTATAATCAAACCTAAACCTGGTACAACATTGAGAGCTTGTGCACCTACACCGGCAATTGCGCCGCCCATCAACCCACCTACGGATCTACCAATGATACTACCAACTTGTTTTTGTTTTTCCTTCCCGGTCAGTTGCGGATTAGATAGTACATCCTTTGCTTCTAGTGTTGCAAATACAGCTTCTAAAGCGGTACCTATAACCGGTACTTTGAATACTGTTTTAAGCACCTTCCCGGCTGAACCAGAAATTGCATTTTTTGCTTTTGATATTAATTTTGTTGGTGAAAGATTTGTTATACCCTTTTTCACAGAACTTACTGCTTTACTCGCCTTACTTACAACACTGCTTCCCATTTTTTTAGTTTTATCCCATAGACCACCAAAAAATCCTTTGGTTGGTTTAGGTGCAGCAGCCGGTGCTGATGGTTTAGGTGCAGCAGCCGGTGCTGGTGCAGATGGTTTAGGTGCAGCAGCTGCAGCAGCTGGTTTAGGTGCAGCAGCCGGTGCAGATGGTTTAGGTGCAGCAGCCGGTGCAGATGGTTTAGGTGCAGCAGCCGGTGATGGGGCTGATGGTTTAGGTGCAGCAGCCGGTGATGGGGCTGATGGTTTAGGTGCTGGTTTAACAGCATCTGGTTTACTTAAAGGACTTTTAGGTTTTTGGTCACCGAAAACTTGTTTGTATTGGTCCGAACCAGGTTCTAGCATTCCGCCTTGACCAAGCCCAAATCCTGGTAACCCTCTACTAACAAGTTTTAACGCCTTGCTACCGATACCCACGGGCTTAGGAGGTTTTACTGTTGATTTAGGTGTCGGTTTTGTGGTTGTTTTTGGTGCGTCTAATGCTTTAGGTGCCGGTGCTTTAGGTGTTTTATCACCACCTACCATTTTACTGATTCCTACACCTGCAGCTATTGCACCACCTGTTTTGAGAATACCGGGAAGCATTCTTCCTGGGCGGAAACCCTTGAGTTTTGACATACTACGTTTGAGGAACCCTCCACGAGGTTTTGTATTAACACGTTTAGGTGCTTTAGTGCTTTTATTACTAGACCCGCCCCCGAAACCAAAAAAGCTTCCTAGAGTATCAAGTATACCTCCTCCAGAATCTTCTTCAGCTGGTTGTACTTGTTGAGAACTAGATGTACCGGTTGTTGTTACGTTTTTATTTTGCCCGGATAATACCTCTGCTAGTTCGTCGGCAAGTTCTTTAAAATTTACTATCTTTACTTCATCAGGTCCTATTTTTTTAGCTTGTCGCTGAGTCGCTCCATCAACCGGGGTAGTCTCAGTATCATTACCTCCTTCAGTTGATTTGTTTTGATTAGGAAAATTAACAATTTTATTATTTTCTATATTTTTTACAAAAGTTTCACTCTGATTTTTTATTTCACTTACCCCTTTGTTAATATTTTCTCCCGCGGTTTGTATATATTCTGCTGCATGGGGGCTGTTGGGTTTAGGGAACTGAGGGGTTACTGCATCTTTTATTTTTTGAGAACCTTGATTTATTACATCTCCAGATTCAGTAATATTATTAACAGTTTCGTTATTTTGCGTCTGTGTATTATTATATTCGTCTTGAGTGCTTTCCTGGTCAGTGTCTCCTTTAGTACCTGAGCGTTGTTCATTAGTTTTCTCACCTGTTTCGTAGACTTGCATACCTGCGGAAACAGATCCTTTTATAGCGTCTGAGAAATTTCCGGATTTTAAAGCTTTGAAACTATCTACAAGTTTAGATAATGGAGTGTCTAGCTCTCGTTGTTCTCTCCATGCATCTCCTACTTCTCTAGCCGATGCTTGAGCGAGACCTTCTTTACCGGTTGGTTCTTCTCCTAATCTACCGGTTCTCCATCCTTCTTTAATAGATTGTAAGGTGGATTGACCCTTTTCTCTTATTGTTTCCTTTGTTTGTTTTAAGTTCTCTTTAGTCTGGTTCATAACCGACTGCAAAAGGGTTTCTCCCATGTTTTCCTGTCGGTTTTGAATATTTTTAACGTTTGTATTTACCTTGTTTATCAGTTTTGAGAGTAGTGAAGTTTTTTCAACTTCAACTGTAGTTTCTCTACCAGTATCAGTATTAGGTTCTGAGGTTTGTTGAGTCGGTGGTGGTGTTTGTTGAGTAGTTTTAATCGATTCTACATTTGCGGTATCACTTGAAGTTTCTGATATATCTTCTGAATTAGTAGTGTTTGAGTTAGTTGTTTCTGAATTAGTAGTGTTTGAGTTAGTTGTTTCTGAGTCGGTGGTTTCTGAGTTAGCGGTATTTGTTGTATTTGTCGGGTTGGTGATGTTTGTTGTCGTATTTGTTGTTTGGCTTATTATATTATTATCATTGTTTGTTGGTAACATCTGTTGCTCTTGTTGCGCTTCTTCTTGTTTACCAGCTGGTGTTTTTTCGTCACTTGCGAGCTCCGCGGCTGCTGCTTCTATAGTAGTAGGTTCGGTTAGTTGTGATTCCTTTTCTGGTGTAGGTGTGTTTACTCCTCGATCTGGGGTTTTAGTTTCTCTATTGTCATTATTTTGTAAGTAATCAGTAGCGTCTATAACGTTTTCCGGTGCAGGTTCAACTGCTACCGGTGGGGCAATAGAGTCTTGTATATTAACTTGTTTTACACTTTCAGGTTTTATGTTAACTTGTCCTGAAGTACCTATACTAGCGGGTTGTCGTGAATCTCCAGAACCTTCTTGCGTTTCACCTGGAGATATGAGTTTTTCTAACTGTATACTTTTAAGCTTAGTTAAACCTCTGTTGAATTCATTTATTGTACGTGTAGTACTACTAACACTATCTGCTAATTCAGATAACGGTTTCCGGAGTAAGTTAAAATCCGGGAGTGTATTAGATTGGTTTTGTGTTTTATCGTCAGGCATAAACTCTAATAATATTTATGCCGCGGTTAGGTTATGTAAAGAATGCTGAGTTGAGTGTTATTGTAGCAACATCATCACCTACAGGTATATCTAGTAAGTTTGACTCGATTGCTTGTACTTTGTCTGAAATAGTTACTAGTTTGTTCAAAACAGTTAAAGGTATCTGGTCAATAACTTGTAATCTTTGAGGAGCAGTCATGCCTCCCATAGGGACCTCTACCGGTGGTTCATCAGGATTATCTCCTTCTGAGACCATATGTACTGACATTATATATTTTGCAGCTTCGTGTATATACACATCTGCCAATATATCACGGAGTGTTTCAGGATCATCCGGTGTATCCTTATATTTCTCAAATAAATGGTCGTTCATTATTTTATCTACTCTAATGGTAGGTACACTTACCTTTACATGAAACCCGTCTGCTACTATTGTATCTTGTTCAAATACATCCCCGTAGTCTGTTGTTCTTACAGACTGGCATATTTTGTTCAAATCCACAGGGTAATATTCTTCTCCTACGTAAAAACCATAATCATCGCTTATGTCAACAGCTCTATAAGATAAACCTATGCTAATTAAATCTATTGTAGTTAGTTGATTTACTTTCACAGTATTATCACTGATATTTTGCTTAATAATATCAAACATGTTCCTCGAGAAGTCTAATTTTAATAAATTCTCCCGTACAGAACTTTTTATTAAAGTTTTTTGCTGATTTAATGTTAAGTGCTTGAAATCTACACCTTTTTTCAAAGATGGTATCCAAATTGTTATAGTTCTAGTGGAATTTTTTTCCTTAATCTTACCTAACAATTCATTAAACTGATTATTGTCTGTCATATAATTATGTATTCTTATGATATTGTTTTATCAAGTCCTATCTACTCGGAACCTGTCTAGCTGCTTGAGCTGCTTGATTTTGAGCATTTAATGCTGCTTTTTCTTTCTCGTTCATTTCCTTTATAAACATCTGATAATATAGTTGTGTGTCAGACGGGGTTAGTTTCATTGCGTCGGATAATGTAAAGTTCATTACTTTAACAAATACATACATCAATTCAATAAAATTATTAAGTGTATCAGAAAAAACAACTCTCAATATATGTATATATTGATCATGGATAAGTGTAATATTTTCTCCCTCTGGTACTCGGAGGAAAACCATTTTGCTTATACTATTCGAAATCTCATCAATACCATTTGTAACTTTTAACTGTATATCTCTAGGAAAATTTTCAATTATTTCTGCTTTTTGTGTTTTTGACAGACTACCAATATCATATTGTGTACCATCTATGTTGATTTCTGTTATGTAATCATGATCTTCCAATGGGCCCCATGTTGTTGGGTAGTGAAGCTTTATTTCTATATTAGAACGGTCATCAAGTATAATTTTTGGTTGTAAGTAGTGTTCATTTATACTTTTTTGTACATCAATCAAAGATATTTTATATTTTTTAGATTCACCTGTATCAGGGTCTTGTGAAACAACATCTAATTTTGTGCCTATACACAATGATCTTAGACGGATCATTAAAAATAACTGATCTATTACAGGTAAATCTTTTATAACCACATTCTCGTCTAATATCAATTGCTGTAACATATCTTGCATGAATAATACTAGACCTTTACCGTCTTTACCCATACAGTACTTGATAATAATTTCTTGATGTTTATTTGTTATAGGGTCAAATCTATAATTTTTTTCGTGCGATATTATAGGCGCGGTTAATGTCCAATTCATATAAGAATTTAACCTATAGTAGATATTTTTCCAACCGGTGTATCGTTTTCACCAACCCGGCCGCTTGTTCTCTGACTTGGTGTCGGTCGAATTGATGCGCTTTCTGCATGGGCCTTGTAAAGATCACTTACATTTTCAAACCTTACATCAGTAACGTCATATTTTGAATAAATCCAGTTTGTAGTAAAGAAAGTATCGGACGATGCCCAGGAACCATCATGAGCATACCGCTGAGTGGTTAAGTCTGTTGGTACACAATCATGAAAGCACCAAATTTTTCTGTATATAGGGTCTGTACCGGGACCTACCTTGCCTAGTTGAAAAAAGTATAGCTTTGTTTTAACATTCCTAGGGTCTCCCACAGGTCGTGCGATCAATCCGAACTTAGCAACTGCTTCAATCCATGGTCTGATTATAAACTCACTAATAGAGCTGTGAGTTTCTCTAAACTCAACCCTTAGATTATTCTCTTCATTTATATTGTTTGCTACGAGCCCTGGATAGTAACCACCTAGTCTTACTTCATCTCTTCCGGCCATTACTGAGATTGTTGGTTGTTCAACACTATGTGCCATCATACAACCTATTTTTTCTGTCATACTAGATATCAAATTTGTTTGATTAGATACTAATTGATCGTATTGATTAGGGCCTTCTCTATTTAATATATTTTCCCGGCCCAGGCCTTTGAGACCTTTTGGTACATGAGATATTACAATGAACCACATTGTCGGATTAACTAGAACAGTGCTCCAGTTATGCATCAACAATTCTTCAAATTTATTGAACCTTTTTGCACCTTCACTTGTACCAGAAGCGTAGCTAAAAGGAAATTTTATATGATCGGTCACGTAATTATTTAATCAGGTAGTTTAGTTATGTAAACAAAAAAAGACCGCCCTTAAGAGCGGTCTTTTTATTGAGAATATTGATACGACTATTACAGTCCGGTTTCAGCGTTCGCACTACCTCCGTAAGTGTTAGCGGAGTTTTGTACTCCACCACCATCTGATGGATCCGCAACAATAGAGCGGTTATTGAAGGCGTTAGAACCTTGACGACTCCAGTAGTGGTATGCTAATGTTACCTGACATTTGACAATATCACCGTCAGAACCAACATTGTACTCGAGTGATCCTACTTCTGTAGGATATATACCCCATAGTACATATTGAGCGTGAGATGCCCCCATTTGGTCGAACAAACTTAACACCATGTATGCATCATTACTACGTACGATACTACCTGCTGTTGTACGGTCATCAAACACTGCTGTATTCCAGTCTTCGAATATCCGTCGGATGTTCAATTGTTGGTCTAGTCTAAACGTCACGTTCCATGCATTACTACCGGGATACTTTGCGTTACCTGGTAAGTTGAAATCAACACCGTGAAAATTTACAGGTACGTTGTTGACGCTTCTAGCTGGGAGAGTTGTACTCTCAACTAAAAGCTTGTTTTCAACATCGTTTATACCTGCTGGTACATCGGCGCCGAATCCAGTGCTTATACTTGTAACACGGAATTGGTGTTGTCTAGCTACTTCACGGACAATAAGATTGTCGTAAAAGTGTTCAATATCATAATCTGTTATATCTGCCATATCTGTTTTCTCCTAAAATTATTTAGTCTCTAGTCTCCTTATCCAACCAATTCACCGAAGTTTTGGTCTGTTCTGGTTGCGTAAAAGTTAACAAGTATGAACTCTGCTACTCTTACTGGTTTGATGTATATATCAACAACCATTTCGTTATTATCAACAACGGCTGGTGGATTGTTTCGTTCGTCACATACTATGAGATAGTCGTAACAACCTTGAGTACTCTTGACTCGTTGGAATATAGGTGTGAGAACTGCCAATATATTCTGACGGGTACTAAATGTATTTGGTTCAAATACAAAATACTTAAGTGTCTTACGTGTAGCTTTCTCTAAGTACAAGAACATACGACGTACATTGATTCTATCAAACGCACTAGGTTTAGCTTGTAATGTCTTTTGACCAAATATTACGTATCCATCGCCTGGGAACCACGCTATAGGATTGACTCCAATTTTGTAAAACTGGTCACGTTGTTTTTGATTTGGTCGTAGTGCAATTTCCAATGCATTTGTTATTAAGCCTCTGGTGAAACCAGCTGGTGCAAACCATGGCTGATAAACTGAGTCGTTTGTAGCAAATGACGCTGCGACAACACCACTAGGCGGAGCCCAGAAGTTTTTATCTTGAGTTTGGTCATATTGCTTCACCCAGGTACCATAAGTTGCAGCATAGTTTGTGTTCACCACGCTCATCAAATGTTTCATTGGATAAAAGATGTGTTGACTGAAGTTCTTGGTTGTGTCTTTGGAAGCAACACCGTTTCTACCTTGTACAAAGATGTGACGTAATGGGTCAATCAATGTAATGTGGTCTTTTCTACGGTCTTGTGCAAAGATTACCAATGAATCTACACATGATTTCCAATTGTTGATCACTTCTTGACCGGTCCAAGTTGGATTACCTTGCATATCTACCCAATCAGCTGCAGCACCGGTGCTGTTACCAATTGTATTGGAGAACAATCCGGATGTGTCCATCACTGCGTCATCATCATATGCAACAATGATGTCTGTATTTGTTGGATACCAGTCACCTAACAAACCAGCGTCATAATCTTCTTTCAAAGTTTTAGCATTGTTTGTATTGTAACCTTCTATAGTTCCAGTACCTCCAGTTAAGTCATTACCAGCTCCGTCTAACCAGTCTTGTAAAGCTTCATACTTTCTCCTTTCTTGTACGTATTTAACGTATGTTGAGATAGAAGTTAAGCCGGCATCACATGTGATGTCGATATCCCACTCATCAAGATTGGACAATTTGTCGAAGTTACGTTGAATTTTAGCATTGACACTACCAATACTCTTTTTAGAACTTGCAGGTACCTCTTCTTGGTAACTTCCAGTGGCCCAAACATACTTTTGAGCTTCAGGGTGGAACTTAATTGTAGTGTTAGGTACTAATGGGTTTTCAACATCTGTTAAGAATGTACCAGTGTTTTCTGATATAAACTTGTTAGCAAACACGGTAAGTACTGAACTATTAGCATCAACTGTTTCGATGTAGAAGCTCTTTGGCTTACCACCTGAAATATTAGCTGTTTGCTTGTAAGCGTCCATACTTCCAATGTGTCCCTCTTCAAGACTGAAGTCCAACATGGTTGTGTCAGTTGCATAGATACTTTTTCTTAATTTAAATACACCGAGACCAATAACGTCACGATTTTCGTCGTTAGCAATATCATAGTTTGGTGTGTTTTCAAACACTTCACTCATACTTCCTCCAGCACCAGTTACTGTATGGGCTGTAGTTTTGAAGTTTTGACGTACAACAGGTACGTCGAAATAAGTTCCTTGGATACCAAATGTTTTACAACCTTCAATAGCGTCAAAGAAGTTAGTTTCGTTGTTTGTACCGTCATTGATGGCGAACTGCATGTTGTCACCAAACGCTAAGTAATAACCTTCGAAGTATGTATTGACTGTGGTCTGTGCTTTGTTAACAATGAACATTCCAGCGTACTTGGCACGTTTCACGAAAGCACGAAGCTTGCGTTTGCCAGCAGTATTTTTCACCGGGTCGTAATCATCATAATTTGCTGGATCAATACCAGGTACATCTTTGTTGTAATAAGCTGGTAAATCATCAAATCTACATGCCTTTTGTTGTTCAGCACCTACATTATCAAAAATTGGGTTGTCATAATCAACAGTACCGTCTGAATCTTTCAATGGTACCAAGCAATTCTCTTCAAACGAAATTTCACCGTTTTTAACAGCTTGATACTCTTCTGGTAACAGATCCATACGTACTGGTGTACCAAACATTAACACTGTACTGTCTGAAATACTACCAAGCTTGCTGCTAGCCTCAGTTGCACTGATCATTCCGTCACCGTCAGGAGCGGATGGGTCTTGGCCTTGGCCAGTAAGCGCGCTTTTGTCTGTTAAATAACTTCCGGACAACGGATCAGCATAATGGTCATCACCGCTAACAGGTAAGCAAAGAGCACTGAATAGCTCGTCGGTGAAACCTTCACCTTTTTGATTACCATAAGGTAAGCGGTTGACCAACACATTCGCAGGGCTGTTGAAAGCTGATTTTACTGTATGATAAAAATATCTTTCAGCTGCGTTAGTGGGGGTTCCGTATATTGTCTCGAATTCTGAGAAAGTAGTTACGATCAACGTTTCATCGGTTGGACCATTCGCGGAGAATCCTTGAATGAGCACATTTGTTCCGATTGGAAACGATGTACGTGAGCTAAGATCGATCTCATTAATTTCTACACCAGGGGATTGAATTGTTCTTGCCATAATAAATTTTCCTTCCTAAGTATTTAGTCAGCTCCATGTCAATTTTTTCTGGATTTCAGACTATTTTAACTTTTAATTGGTGAAATCTAAATTTGAAGCTGCTCTCTATTTCGTTTGTTTCTTGATAATTGTATGATATACTGCCAATTTCTTGTGGTACGCAGTTTGTAAAAGTATATTCTATCACGTTCTCATTATATTCATCCAGTCCTGTTACTTTGATGTTTGTAGTCCATTGATCTATTGGCTGGCTAGAGCCTTTCGCTTTGATCATATGGCCGGTTTCTTCATCATGTAATAAATTTAACCATGTGTATAATAACCAATAGTTAGCATACATATTATCTACAACAAATTTAACTTCTACTGGATCAAATGCAGTTCTAGCCATACTACTTATACGTGGGGTTTGACCACCATACTTCAAGTCTACAGGTTCAACGGCTATTGTGGGTATGTTGATCGCGTATATGCTAAAGTTTATACTATCCTTATCTACATACTCTGTTGACCTTATTATTCTAGTGTCTTTGTTTCTTAACACCGGTGGTAATGGCACAACAATCCGGAATTTGTCTGTTCTAGCTTTGTTTAGATACGATTGTCTAACTTCTTTTTTGAGCTCTGCCATGTACTTATTTATATGCAGAACGTATATTAATTATGTTACCCTGTAGAGAGGTTTTTTACAACTTTGTTGACTAAGCTCCACATCTTGTAATTACTTGTAAAACTAACCCCTTCATAGGGCTTTGTGAAATAGTTATTTACCGTGTCGTAATTTTGTTTAGTTTCATTATATATCATAGATAATACACTACACGAAAATATTTCAACATCTGTATCATTATAGATGAACTGTAAGAATGTAAAGAATAAAACTAAAATATCAACCTCTATAAAGTGTTTTGTAAATTTATATTGGTCTAATTTTTGTATAAATGATTGTGGTGTTATATATGTTAAATTTTCTTTTTTAAATGTAGTACCAGCACTCGTTGTAGGGCTTTCACTGAAAGTTTTACCATATTTTTTAAACCATTCAGCTGTCTCTCGTTTGCTTAGATGCAAAGCCGGGCGTTTGTACGTATACATATCTATTCCAGCTATATAAATTTTTTTTGGACGGAATAAAAACGCAGAGGTCATTAACATTTGTATACCTGTAGTTGGCCATACTGGGTGTTTATCTTCATCCATGAAAGAGCACATTGGGTGAAAATTGTAAACTACAAATTTAGCGAATCTATAATATATAAAATGTTTATCTTGCCAAGACCTCTCAACTTTGTCTGTAAAGTTTTTTTCTCCACCCCCTCCGTATGCTTGAGCAAAATATATTGCAAACTGTTTCTTGATTTTACTAGGGTCTTTGAAAGCCCAGTTACATCTCAAAAGTCGAGATTCGTTGATTACCGCAATTTGGTCGTCTGTTAGTTCATTTAAACTACCACCATTACCCACTACACTTACAGGTATAGTGTTATCTCTACAATGAGCGACGAATCCAGGATCTAGTGATCGATCCTGCCAATCATCTGAGTAATATTCCTTACCAGTCACATATATAATTTACATTTTTTTTGTTAATTATCAAATTTTATATTTCAAAAAAAAACCGCCTAGTGGCGGTTCTTTTTTTGTGATTTAGTAGTGGTTAAATTTTAAGCAAAAGCGTCTTGGTCTCTACCGGTTACACGCCCACCAACTTTATTGTCTTTTCCTGTTAATGTTCCTACTTTATCTCCAAGGGGTGAAGGCTCTCCTTTGCCACCTTTAAGTTTCCCGTCTCCATGACCGTGTGATGTGGCCCCGGTCTTTCCGCCAACTTTGTTGTTTTTACCTTTTAAATTTCCTTTGTCTGTGTCAGAGCCTCCAGGTCCAGCATCTCCAAGTTCTTGATGCTCTGGTGCTTCTTGCATCACCTCTTCATCATCGTCTTCTTCGTCTGAACTATACTCGTCAAGCTCTTCAAAATCTTCTGTGTCTTCGATGTCTTCGATGTCTTCATCGTCACCACCGAGCTGGTCCATTAGAACCTCGTGTAGTTTTTCTGCTAAATCTCTTGGGAGACTCAAAGTAACTTCATCTGACCCTAATTCATCGTCTTCACCACCTTCGTCGTCTCCTCCGAATGCGTCAAAACCGGCGCCCATCTCGAGTTCGTCGTCGTCTCCTCCGAGAACCTCTTCATACAGTTTATCAAAAATGCTCTTTTTCTTGCTCATGTCTACATTATTTATACTTTCGTTTGCAGTTTTCCCGGCTGAGTGTTGATTTTTTTCATCACGAGCTCCAGTACCACCAGCTTCATTAACTTTACCGTCATAATTTTCAGCTGCTTCTGGACCGGTGCCTTTAGCAGGGTTTTTACTAGCTTTCTTTTCGTCTTCTAGTTCTGCCCCGGCAGATTGTTTACCAACCACATTATCAGCTTTTTCTTCAACTACTTGCTTACCAGCAAAATAGATATCCGCTATTTCATTCAAAGTGTTTACACGTGTCATACCGTTATTTATGCTGACAGTGGTATAAATACGTGTATATTGAATAAAAAATCACAGTTTTACCTGGGTAATCAAAACCTACCAACACCAGATGCTGAGTTCGAGTGGACGCCACAGATGTTGGCGGATTTGCGTAAGAGTAAGAAGAACATTTTACATTTCGCGGAGAATTTTTTCTTTATTATAAGTGAAAAGGGAAGACATCCTATACAATTACACAGCTATCAACGTAAAGTGATCCGGCAGATGAGAGACAACAGATTTTTTATATTGTTGGCTAGCAGACAGGTGGGTAAAACCACATTAATGACTGTATATGCGTTATGGAACGCATGTTTCAATGACGACCAGCGTATATTGGTTGTGGCCAATAAAGAAGGAACCGCTATTGAAATATTCAAACGTATCAGAATGGCATATGAAGAGCTTCCCAACTGGTTGAAACCAGGTGTTACAGAGTATGGTAAAACCAGCATGACTCTAGGTAATGGCACCACAATAGGTATCAGCACCACCACTGGTACTGCTGCTCGTGGTCAAAGTTGTAATGTGTTGATTCTAGATGAGCTCGCGTTCATTGACAACCATTTAGTAGAAGAGTTTTGGAAGAGTGTGTATCCGATCATCAGTAGTTTCAAAAAGAGTAAAATTTTTATTAGTAGTACACCTAATGGAACAGAGAATTTGTTTCATAAACTGTACACTGGAGCTATAAACAAGAGTAATGGTTGGGAGTCCGGTAGAATTGACTGGTGGGAAGTACCTGGTAGGGATGAGGACTGGAAACAAGAACAGATACGCAACATGGGTAGCCAGGAAGCGTTTGACCAAGAGTTTGGTTGTCAATTTTTACAGACAGGTGAGAGTACAATTGATGATGAGCTATATGAAACCATGAAAAATACCTGCCATGATCCAGAGTTTGTGTTTGATGATGGAAAATATTTACTATGGGAAGAGCCTAATCCAGATAATATATATGTAGCGGGAGTTGATGTGAGTGAAGGCGTGAATCTAGACGCTAGTTGTGTACAGATACTGGATATAACACATTTGAGTAACATCAAACAAGTGGCTGTTTATCATGATAACACCATTAGCCCATATTTGTTTACTAAAAAGGTTTATGAAATTTTGCAACACTGGGGCAGTCCGTTGGCTGCTATAGAACGTAACAATTGTGGTGCCCAAGTGGTAGATAATTTAGCTAATGAATATGGATACAGAAACATTGTGAGTTTCTCACCTACGATCAAAGGTAGAACAGCAGAAAGACTGGGTGTAGTTGCTCATACTAACACGAAATTCAAAGGTGTGGTTAACATGAGATATTGGTTAACCCAGCTCAAGTGTATATCTATTTTTGACAAGGCATTGGTCCATGAATTGAAAAATTTTGTTAGATATCCCAACGGTACCTGGAAAGCTAGAGAAGGTAATTACTTTGATGACCGGGTGATGAGTTTCATCTGGGGGTTAATTGTGTTAGAGAACTCGGTTGTTGAGCAATATTTTGAAATCGAACAATATGATGACAACGAACGGCCGTTGAAGCTCAGAGAGTTGGATTATGGTATCAAAGAGTTTATCAATCCGTTGAGTATGTATACAAATCAAAAGGCTGGTGAGTCTGTTGATGCTAATCCTATGCTTTTTGGTGAAGCTTCTTATATTGAATCAGAAATAGCTGATTTAGAACAGCAAGGCTGGTCTAGACTCTACTGATTTGTATAAATAATGACGTGAAGTTCGATAGATTGTTTGAAACATATTTCAACACAGCTAAACAAGTTGTTGGTAAAACTACCACTCGGCAACAATCTGCTAGAATGGGCGCTACACCGTGGAGACAGGGTAGTCAAAACTTAGTACCGGATCGAGACAGGGTTGACCCAACGTTGAACCCAAAAATCGAGAAGTTGAGAGACAAGCCTAGCGGTAAAGAGATTGTAACTGCTGCGGATCTAAAATACATGATTCCGAAATACGATTTACGTAATTTATCCAAAACTAATCCTAAATTCTTAGGTAAAACTGGTATTAAAATATATTGGGATGATACTATAAACAATTTTGTAGCTGAAAAATGAACCCGGGTCCTCATAACTCTAAATTTTGCGGTGATCCGTTCAATATCGAACGACCTTGTAATCAAGGCATGACACAGGGTGTACCGGAGGGGTTAGAAAATATTTTTAGATATAAAGATGGTTGTGTTAGATATCTAGATAAAGATAGTAACGCTGGAGAGCGCCAATTGTACAGCAATTGGTACAAAGAGCAAATATGTAGTTTTGGTACAGGTATAGAATATCAACGAGCTGGTACCGATTTAACAAAATATGACCCGTTATATGGTGAAGACTGTAATCAATCTTTCAGTGATCCAGTGGATCTGGTCGTTTATATGGAGTTGAATGAGAACTCACTAACTTTGAGAGAGTTTGGTCTCCATAGTGACGATGATATTACTATATTCATTCATATAGATACATTTTACAAAGCGATGGGGGGTACTGGTAACGCATGGACAGATACTAGCGGTATTGAACCTAATGCTGGTGATATATTTAGACTTAGTGAATATGGTAATGATCGTGTTTTTCCTAGAACTGGTAATATATATGAAGTTACTCAGCGACTAGACCAGGACATCCAAGCAAAAATTAATCCTTTGTTAGGGCATTATGTGTGGTTGATAAAAGGTAAACGTTTTGACTACAGTTTTGAGAATGTACAACCTGAAGGTGGTAGTAAAATGGTTGATGAGGATTCTATTTATGATCCATATATGCAGAATGAAGAGACTTGGTCAACAATAAGACCTAAAGAAATATTCGATTACGGTGACTTTGGTGGGGGTGATGCTGTTTATGGAGATTATTATTAACGACCAAATCTCCGACCCATGTTTCCAGGACGACCACCCCGTCTAGGGTCTGCAGCCCGGCCTCTATTTAAACCTTCTTTATTTTGTAACAGAGAAGACACCTGGTCAAATTTTTCGGTTTTGTCTACCATTTGTCTCTCCTTATCATCCGGGAATTGTTGTAAACTCTCACCTCTAGCGTTAGCTATAGCTAGGTCAGCTTGGTTCATAGTTTCAAATGTTGTTGTATGTGTACGTTGTGGATTGCTAGCACAATAGAACATATAATCATATGTTTTTGCTCCTGGGGTCTGTGATATTCTACCTAGAATCCATTCAATATCTACCGGTAACCATGTTATTTGTTTTCTTTGTTGTGGTTGCATAGCGCTAGACGGTGCTAACGGGTCAAATGCCGGGCGGTCCGGCTGTTTTGTTGAGATTTTTGTACCTACTATGTATGTTGGCATGGTTAACCTATTGTTATTGGGTAATTTTCTTTTTCGTGCTCAATCTCTTCTATCATGGTGTCAAATCTTTCATCTATATACTTTTGTATAGCTATAGGTTTAACCCAATTATTTTTAGTTAAATCTATCCCCATCTGCGAGCCTTTTTTGTCAATTATATCTACAGCTTCTACTAGGCAGCACCATCTAGCTACCTCGTCTTGAGCCATAAGTATATTTTCCCCGCGTTTATTTTTAAAGTTTAATTCAGTCTTGTTGTTTTTCATATCGTTTTAAACACCCTAAGGTATATCCTTGTATTATAGATAGTATACAATTTTTGTCAACGGTATTACCTAGATCTTCGACCAATTGTAAGCTTATATTTATTTGCTCAAATATATGTTCATAGCTTCTCTCATTTTCAGAACAATTTTTATACTGTTGTTTGAGCAACTTAAACATATCTTGTAATAAATTTATAGCGGTTTTCTTGTTACTATTATTAGCATAGGCGTGTCCTTGTTTATAGCATTTATGCAGGTTTACGCTTTGTTCATTCCAAAACTTGTAATTGAGCGTTTCAATCTGATCGATTGTAATTGGCTCTATTGAATCTCTAGTTATATTTATTTTACTAGGCGGGACCGCTGTAGTAATTTTTTTTAATTCACTCATCTTTTAATATTCGATCTTTAGCTGATTGTAGATTTTCGTTAAAATTTGTGATTTCATATGGCTGAGCGTCTATTGGTACTGTTTTTTGCGCTATTGTTACGTTTACATATACACTGTTTGTCTTTCCACACTCTAAACAATCGAAATCATTGTCTGTACCGGGTGATATTGGTATTAAATTGACTGCTCCGCAGTATGCACAAGGTGCTTCATTAGCTTCTTGATCTATTTGTGTTATTAGATTAGATTGTTGCTCTATTATGAGCTTTCTTTCTGTGGATTCACTGTATGTTTTTATGAACCAACCTAAAGCTAATTGTATAATAAAAGATATAACAAATATACCTAAGAAATTAGCTCCTAACATAGTGTAACCTACACCGGCTATACCAATAGAAATAGTTGTTACAATTAATAAAGATTTGATTATTTCAAACACACTAATATTTATAAAAAATATTTGATGGGTCAACTTTAACCTAGTTTATCTATTAATTTACCGCAGTTCTTTATAAGTTGTTTTTGCTTTTGTAGATTTTTGTTTATTTCTACTAAACCTTTTTTAATTTTTTTTGTATCTTTCGCTAAATTTGATTTGTAAGCCTGTGATACCATTTGTTGTACTTCAACTATTTTTACATATATATCTCCTAGACTATCAATGAATGTGCTCATTTGATGTGGTAGTACATTTGGTGCTGTACCGTCTTCATCAGTCCCTATACGTAATAGGTCTAGCACTGTCATTTTTTTGGCTCCGGGGTTCCTGCCTGCGCTGGTGGCCCCATATGTATAATCATTACCATAGTTAACTAAATCTTCAAACACTAGGTTTTGCTGCTCTTTGTTATTTTTTTCTTGCGGTTCCATCTTATATTATTTATTGTGCGACATAAATAATTATCAATATGAAGACATTTACTGAGCGATTTTTCAAGATTTTACAAGAAGCTGATGAAGTGCCTGTTTCAGATGCAGAAGCAGCAGCAGGCGAACTAGATGCTGGAACCGATCCGGCCATGTTAGATGTTGAACCCGGTCCTGATGCGGCACCGGCAGGGGTAGACCCAAGTGCAGGTGGTGGTAATCCAGCTGATGAACTAAAAAAACAACAAAATGCTCAATTTGCCGGGCAAATCGAAAGTTGGGTTGTTAAAATAGAAGACTTTATCAATTATTTAAATGGGCTGGATGGTGAATCTCTTAACTCCCAAATCAATAACGCTCCATGTGATACAATTTTTGATGATATAGCTCGTAGTGAAACTAAAAAGATTGGTAGAATCGCACAAGACCTTAGAAGCTTGTCTGAAAGTTTAAAGAGTTACTTAATTTCAAACGATTAATTTATATTTTTGAGCAATAGCTTCGCTTTCAACCCGGTGAAGCTATTTTTTTCTATAAATTTGTGCCCGATACCTGGTTTATCTATACCTACGCACAAGTCATTTAAGTCTTTGTACTGTTTACCAATGCTTTCGGGCCAGATAAACACTGTATGTCCCTGATCTACCAGTAGTCTAGTTTTAGCTAAGCTTGTTTTGTCTAGCCATTGTGAGTCTAACACCCAAATTTTGTTATATAATCTCAGATCTTCTAGCTGACTTGACTGTAGACTTGTTAGATCTTCACCAGGGCCGTTGGTTATACCAGCAACTGCTAGTCCGTTCCGAACAAAACAACTATCTATTGGACCTTCAAACAAAAATACACTTTCTAGTCTAGAGTCTACTTGGTTAATATTGTAAATAGTTTTACCACCTCCTAATTTACTAAGGTATTTTGGTTTATCTTTATTATATATTGATCGAGATTGATAAAATACTATCTTCCCTTCATTATTATAAAATGGTATAACTATACGGTTCTTGTGTGTGTAATCTGTTAAACTCAACCACAATGTCTTTGGTTTGTTGATAGCTTTGTTCAAATATCTGGCATGTATTAAGGATATTGCATCTAAAACTACTTTTTTTTCCTGTTGTGTACCAGAAGACAACCAATAATTTACCTGCGACTCTTCAAATAAATTTATAGAATCATCAGGTAAGGACGGTAATTCACGTTGTATATGCTTTTCTGGCTGTTCTAATACTTTGGTTACATTATCACTAGAATAATTTGTTGATTCAAGTGTTATTTCAGGTAAAGACATACCTGTTACGTGTTGTATAAACCTTAGAGAATTACTCTTCCAACCACAATTAAAACAGAAAATGTAATTTTTTTCTAATTTATAATATAATCTACGTTTTTTTCCCCAGCTTGAGCCTTCTCTACAGATAGGACACCCAGCCATCCATGCCTTAGCACGTTTGTTATACTTTGGGTAACCGCTATATTGGCAAAACTTTTCAGTAATATACTGGTCCGGTAGTATGACCATATAATATTAGTTGTTACCTGATATATCTTTGATATCTACCGTGCCTTTTCTTATAAACTTACCTGTTGTTGGGCAATACCAATGCGCTTCAGTTATTTGCATACCATTCATTGTTTTGGTTATTAACTTAGGACGTACTGGTGACCCATCATAAGGTGAAGCTATGATCCGCGGCTCGACTTTATCTACATATTTGATTTTTTTATTCATTTACTGTTAATATTTAATGATTTAATTAAGTTTACAACGTTAGGTACGTTATTACCACCTGATTCAAATAATGTAAACCAGTTGTCTATATTATTCGCTATCTGATATACGGCATTGTGTATGCATATTTTTTTAAGACTAGCTTTATCACGTTTACAATTCGCTAATTGTTTTATTTGTTCTTGATAACAACTAACCTCACCGTCGTGTACATTATAACCGTGTGATAAATCCATTAACTCTATATTTTTTTCATATATCTTGTAGTGTTCTTCTGTTAATGTCTGCTTTATACCTTTATCTATTATTTTCCGAGCGGTTTTGTCACCAACTTTTGGTATACCGGGTATATTATCAGATTTATCACCTATAAGAGCTTTGTAAGTTAAGAAATGTTCCTGATTGATGCCGGCAACTTGCGGAAAGTTAGTTTTATTAACCATAATTTTTTTGATCGGGCTGTATATACATACATTTTCTTTCACTAACTGATACATATCCTTATCAACTGTAACTATGGTGAATTCATAGTCTGTTTGTGTGTGAGTCAGCCACGCAATTACATCATCTGCTTCCATTCTATATGGAAACATATTAAAACCGCCTAGTGATTCTATTGCTAGTTGAATTTGTTCATCTAAAACATGTGCTTCTTCTAGACCTTCTCTGTCTCTATTACCTTTATAATCTGTATCAGCTGCAACACGACGGAAATTTGGTTGACCTCTACATAATCTACTATCCCATACAGCAATTATTGTATCTACCCCACCGACTACGTTCACATACGATTTTATACAGTTTAAGAATACATGTAACATGTTCACATCTGTACCACGTGCGCGGTTCATATAAAATATACGGTATAATAAATTGTTACTATCGATTACTAATGCTTTTTTCATATTGTTTTGTACATATTTCTATTATATCAACCGGTAAGAGTTCTAGCAACTCTAATATGTTGTTATCAATACCGTCAACTACTTCAGAACGTGGTATTTCTCTAGCTATCATGTCAGGTAAGTCTAAAAATTTTATATTATTAGAACCAGGCTGTATAACAACGAGGTTGGAACCCTTGTATGTACCTTGTGTTACAGCATATAGCTGCCCTTGCTGTATATTTACTTGATTTGCCACTCGAGTCCGCCTTTAGGACTCTGTAAACCTGTTTTAAATAATAGGGATTTACAAAGATTTTGTATACTTGTAGTTAAACTTACATCAACATGGGGTAGTTCTAGGCCTAGTCTTTTAATTTTATCGCAATTTAACACGCAGTTTGACCGGTTTGCCTTTAAATTTAATTGTTTTATGTCAACAAACGACCAATTACTATTGGCTATACCATTTTCTTTGAAAATTTCTACACATTTTTTGATAGAAGCTGCTCCTGGGTTACATACATTATATAATCCGGGTTTCACGGCACGGTTCCATGGTAGTGTGTTTGATTCGTTGTTAATCTTTACAATAAACTTATCGATAAATTCAACTAGATCTTCAATTCTAGTCATGGAGTTAGGAAATTCAATAAGGTTATCGTACTTGAGCACCTTGTTGAGAAAATTACGTTCGTGGTTTTGATCACAAAACGGCATTCTGATGCGTAGTATATACGCGTCGGATTTTTTTAATGCGATTTCCGCGGCATGTTTTGTTTTACTGTACCAGCTACTTTCTTCAGAAGCTAAGCCAAAATTAGGTTCATCCTTTTCATTATAGTCTTTATCATACCCTCCATAAATACAACCGCTACTAATGTGTATGTAAGGGATATCTAATGTTTTACATATTGTGGCCATTGTTACTGGAAGATTTACGTTGAGGTCCCAGCAACGTGTTTTATCATCCTCACACCCATCTACATTTGGTTTACCTGTATAACCACATGCATTGATTACATAATCAACTTCCCATAGATCGTTTTTTAGTATTTCTATTAAGTTCTCCGGTTGGTCATATTGATGATCTGCTTTGTTGTATACAACAACATCATACCTATCTACATTTAAATTTTTTAACGCGGTACCCACAAAACCGGAACCGAATACTGCAATGTTTGTTCTTTTTTTACCCATACAATATGGTATAATATATTTTTTAATAAATCAACTTTATATTACAATATAGGTGGATATTTTGGTCCGTTATTTACATTATTAATTATAAATTTATTTAACGCTGCACTAAGTGAGTCTGCCGATTGTTCATCTCTTGCGTTAACTAAGCTTATAAACTCTCGCGTGTCTTGAGAGTAACCTATTAATATAAAGCTGTTTAAATATTGGCTCAGTAAATGTTCTAATGATTTTACGTTTTTGAGCGAATTATTTTTTTTACCAGCATGTGTCTTTAAAAATTTTGTTAAAGCGTCTTCAAATAGAGGGTCAAGTTCTTCAGACAGGGTAGGTTCTTGAGGTTTCTTAACTTGTTTCTTCCTGTAAGACCTCTTTGATGGGGTTGGCTTGTCCTCTGTCATTGTACTTATTTATGTCTATGAGCGAGGAATCAAAGGTCTCACTGTTTTCTATACCAAATTGTAACAGGTTGTTTATAAACGTTTGTACACTAGCTGTTTTAATTATAAAATTTCTAGGTATACGAACACCCCCATCGTTTATTTCAAAGCAAACGTCTTTTAGCTCTTCTCTATTCAAGTAACATGTCACCCAAACAGAATAACCACCAGGGTCAATCAACATAGTCCAGTATCTACTGTCGTGTGGACCGTATTTGTCAAATATTTTCCAAATACCATAGCCATTATCTTTCATTCTCTTCATGAAATAGCTTGGTGTGTAAATGTTGTTTTTTGTTGCTACCATTATTTTATAAGTGCTGATATTATATAAGTTATATAACAATCTTCCAGTGCAATATCCACTCGTATCACACTCATTTGTGTGTTTATTCTAAATTTGATTTTTTCGCATCTAGTGCTGCTAATTATCCTCACATTTTCAAAATTGAAAGCTAGTGGTTGGAATGTCTTATCTTGAACTTCATCGGTCAAACGGATGCAAAAACTGTCCATATTTGGTTTCTCTCGATCTGTTAGTTCACCATATATATAACCATCTGATGTATATATGTATAATTTCTCAGACTCGTTAGAAAACGTACTACCTTTGACTAACTCTAGTAATTTACTATGTGGTAATGTGAATTCTGAGTCATATTCAAGACTTTTTATCTTCTCTACACTTATAGGTGGGGGTGACAGTATACCATCATCCAATAAATAGAATTTGAACCTAGTATCTGGTGATTTGTATGATAAACAACTATCGCTTGCATCTATTTCAAATTCTTCTGTATTGATACAGCTTATTATTTTATGTAAACGTTTTATATCCGGTACATTCAATGTTGTTTCAAAGTTATTATCATTTTTGAACCTCACATATTGAATTAATGTACCATCAGAGGTTGAACCTAATGAATTCAACTGGGTTGGTGTTATGTTTATAATACAATCTTCAACAACTTTACCTATTGTGTTTAAAAAGTTGTTTGTGAAACTTGTACCTTTTTGTATTTTTAATTTGTTACTCATCTTCTACATACTCAATTGTAATGGACTTTGTTTTGCTTTTCAACAGTTTTGTCAGTGAGTTCCATGCTTTTGAGATAGTAGGTGCACTAAATGTTTTAGAGTCGTGAGTTATGAGCCATTTACCTTTGACTGTTTTTAATTTTACAAATTCGTCATAAACCCTTTTTATATCTTTAACTTGTTCTTTGAGTTGATCAATTTCATGTTTCAATATCAAAGAATCACCAGGCGATGTTGTAAGTTGTTGAGGTGGAAAGTCCATTTCTTGACCAGGTACAGGTGGTAGTGGTATTGCTTGTGGTGCTACTGGTTGTTGCGGTTGCTGAGGTTGCTGAGGTTGCTGAGGTTGCTGAGGTTGCTGTACAACAGGTACGCCTTTAGCAATGCTTCTCACATTCATAATCTCTTTAGCAGCATCCATTTTTACTGCTTTTGTAAATTTGTTGTCCCCTATATTATTATTTTCTATTCTCTTAGCTTCACCATATATACCTCCAATAAAATTCTCAATCAAACTTACATCTTGTGGACGTAGTTCTTGTCTAGCGGGGGTATATTCTTTACCATCTACAACTGCACCTGTAGATGGTGGTGGTGGTTGATGTAGTTTAGGTTGTTCCGGTTGGATTTTTTGAGTTTCTTCTGACATCACAAATCTTCTAAACCTTCTAATAGATCGTCCGGAATGTCGATATCAGCTTCTTTTTTAGGTTCTTTTTTAGGCTCTTTTTTCGCAACCGGGGTATCAAAATCCATTGGTACATCTTCCTCTAAATCAGCGTCATTAGAGCTAGCTCCTACAACATTATCAACAACAACACTAGTGGTTGTCTGACAGTACAGGTGCTCATTTACAACTTCTTGTAACTCATCATATGACTTTACAGGAAACACATCATTGAGGGTGATGGCTTGATCATAAATTTTACTTGCATCGGATTCCTTAAGTCCCGGGACACCGGCTGGTATCAAGAACTTACTTGCTACATATGTAGGAAAATCTCCTTGCTTGTCACATCTAACTCGAAAACTGCATCCGTTTTCTGACAAATCGAATACCCTAGCACCGAACTGATCAGCATCTTCACCTTCAATAGCATCTGTTATGATCTTGTGAAGTTGTTTACCGTACCGTAAAATTTTTACAGAATCATTGTTTTCAGACTCTTCTGAATGATTAATAACGTATGTATTAACGAGCCATTGTTCTCGTCTCATCACTTTGTTTGACTTTTCTTGGTCTTCAGCTGAGCCTTGTCTCATTTTGTAACGCGCCTCGCTTACTGGGCAACGCTCACCAATTGTTTGTGGCGATACTACATTTATATATTGACCGGTAGCAAAGCTTTCCCAGCCATATGTATAGTAATGGTAGAATGTTTCTGCCGGTTTTTTGACATTTGGTAATAGTCTTAACTCGCAGCTAGTACCTGGTTTAAATTTTAATACGTCTTTGAATCCAGACGACGGGGCTTTTGATAGTGATTCTTTGATAGAATCAAACATGCTTGTTGTGAATGCGCTCATATTTCTATTATATTATATTTTTATTTTTTTTCAACGGTTTTTATTTATATATCTTTTAATGTATTTGCTTTTTTGTAAACTTGGTTCTATGGTTAGAAAACTTCTAACAGCATCATATTTTGTCTTATGATCACATAGTTCTATAAAAATGTCAAGTAAATTTTCATCATTTAATACTTCAATGAATATACTTGCGATATTCATTTTTTTATTGTTGTGCATAGATACGAAACTACAAAAACTATAAAAAGCGTGTTCTAAATCCTGATTATACAAAGTAGTTATCGGATCTATATCTGTACTTTCGATTAACATATGTTTATAGGTTTAAATAATTTGCTCAATTCTAAAAATTTCTCTGTACATACACCACCAGCTGCAGCTTCGTGACCTCCTCCATCTAGCAATACTTGAGCTAATTTACCCACATCTACTGTACATTCTTTACTTTTTCTCACACTAACTCTGTTTGTTTCTGTATTGATTACAAACCCTATATCAGCATGCATATCATCCACTAGATAATTACCAATATCACTGATCAGTGTACTAGCAAAAGTGCTTATACATTTACGCTTTTTACCTTGTATAGCTACGTGGGCTTGATGGTATGCAAGGTTGGTTACTGTTTTTTCTAACTTACGTTCATAAAAATCTATAGTTTTGGTTTGCTGGTCATTAAATCCTTTGAAACCGAATTGAAAGTCTTTGAGAAATTTTTCCAACCGGTCACCTTGGTAGTTCCAGAATAGATAATTTAATTTTTTACTCTGTGGGTACTTGTGTGTCCAACTATCATAATCATCTACAAGTAACAATAGTTTCTTTTGGTTATCATCTATAACATCATCAAGCTTGTGTTTGTATAATTTATACAACAATTTAGCGCAACTAGGGTACTCTTGTACTACTGCTTTAGCGTGTTTATACTTATCTCTGCTAGGTACATGTGTTTTGTGATGGTCAACTATAACAACATTAGGTAAATCAATTAGTTCTAATGATTGTGAAACGTCGAGGTCTAAAATTATAATCTTATTATAATCTTCAACTTTATTTTTTCTTTTCCAAGCTGTAAAATCATCATGAAATTTAGTGACTGTTGTTACTTTGTATGGTAATGTACTTTTGAGAGCCCATTTCAGTAACAAATAGCTCATGCTACCATCTAGATCTGCATCTGTAAACACTATATTTTTCACGTTAGCTAATATTTATGTAGATATTTTTTGTAAATCAATCACTTAATATAGACAGTGTTCCTATAGTTTCACTCATCTGTTCTGTTTCATTTACAGTTTCTTGTTCAGTTACAGTTAATGTACCATAGTCTATGTTCATAGCACATGTACCAAAGTTTGGTCCGAATCGGTTTTTCATCATGCCCATGTTGATCACATTCAATTCTGCATCTTCATCGCGTTGCCAGATACTCACAACACAGTCAGCAGTGGCTCCCATGCCGTAACTCTCACCTACTGATTCAAGACCCGGGTCTGTTTCATTGTAACCGGAGCGGTTTAGCTGTGTTGCTGTTATGATTGGACATTCAAACTTGTATGATATTGCTCTTACTTGTTCTGTTATCTTCTTTATCTGTTCATAACTGCTACTACCAGCAGGTCCCTTGAGCAAATTGATATAATCTAACACGATTGCATCCGGTTTCATCACTGTCTGTGATAGTTTTTTAATATATGCAGTCAATTGTTGAGGTGTTATTGTGCTCGGGGGGAATTCTTTTACTACTAATTGAGCATCAGAATGTTTTGTTTTGAAGCTTTTGACACTTTCTTTGAGAAAATCTGTACTCAAATGAGCTTCGTTGATAGGTACTTGCGCGATGTTTGAACTGAGCCTCTTAGCATACAACATTTCAGACATTTCTAAAGAGACAAGTAATACCTTTTTGTTCTGTTTGCATAGATTTGTGGCTATGTTACCTAAAAATATACTCTTACCTACATTTGTTTCACCAGCCAACACATACAACGCGCGGCCGTTTTGTAAGAAACCACCATTAAGCTTTTTATCTAACCAATCCCAGCCGGTGCTCATGTATTTTTCTTCCCTCAACATGTCATCAACATGTAAATCTACATCATCTAAATACCGAATACCTACATCAACATTCAAATTTATATTACATGCAGTTTCAAATTTAGTTAATAGTTCGCTAGGTTCTAGTTCTCCTGAGGAGCCACGATCAACAACATCTAATAATGTTGTATATACTGCACGTTCTTTTATAAATTGTTCTGTATTTTTGTAGAGTTCATCTTTGTTATAATCTTTGTCTAAATTTTTAATGTAATTTACGACATTTCTTACCGCTGTTTTAAGCTCTTCCGTATTACATCTTGTTTTTATTTCTGTAGATGTAGGTAACTCTCCATGCTCAATATAAAACTCTGATAACAGTACATATGTTTGCTTTATACTCGGGTCTTTTAAGTGTTCAGGTTTTAAATAATCAATTATACTAGCCAGGTACCTATCATCCGACATACAATTATGTATGAGCACATGCTCAAACAATTGATCATCTATACCAATCATTTACCCGTACAGTTCTAAAAATTTATCCGAACTTGCTTTCCAGACAGGGTCTTCAAGAGATGCTAAACCGGGTGAGTCATGTATCGTATGTATCATACACGTACCCATCTTCATTTGCTTCTCATTAGCATCCAAGCATGCAGCTATATCATAATGGTGAAACTCAAATGCTTCATTGAATCTCCAGCCAGTTTCCCTAGCACGTTTTATATTTACCGCTAAAAATAGACCATCTAAAACTAGACATCTTTGAGGTGTAGGACCGTAAGTCGTTGACATCACTTGGTTAGTATTGTTACCATATGGATGAAAAACGGTCCCGCTCCATGTTTTACGGTCGCTCATCAAGTGCCACAAAGTTGGTTTATCATTTGAAATATTACATGTACTAGCACCTGCTAAACCAACAATATCATAATTATCTACAAACATAGATTTATACAATTTACCCCGTATTTTTGGGTCATCAATATACAAATCATCATGACAAAAGATTACAATATCATGTTTCTTTTCTATCTTTTTAGTGAAAAAATCATTGTATACCTTAGGTAAACCTTTTTTATTCTCCTTAATGAATCTAAAGTTCGCTTGATTATTAAGTGCATTTCTACAGGCGCCTAATCTTGTTTCTTTTTCTTCTTTTTCTTTTGTTGCTGATACAATCAGCAATGGTTTGAGTTCAATTTTTGTGTTGCTCATAGTTAAAATATAATAAATGATGAGTTGATTTGCAATTGTGAAATTTCAACAAATTTTCTACCATTATATCTGTATAAAATACCTTCTGGTACTGTTTCAGTATGGTCCATTTTTACAGATGAAAATTCGAAATTATCCGGGTTATAAAACAGTGTGCTCCCAGAGCGGGCTATATATATCAAATTATTAACTTTGTTATATATGAACAGCGCGTATGTACCGGATAGTCTATCTAACACTGATTTTACCACATTGTCTATCAATTCCACATTATCTTTGATTGGTTTGTTTCTAACCAGATATTCCATAAATTCTGGAATTATCATAGAGTCAACCTCACATTTGTAACCTTTTAAAAATTCATCTGCTATAGATTGGTAGTTGTTCAATACCCCGTTATGAGCCACAATCCAGTTCCGGGTTTCAAATGGGTGTGATGTATCAAATCGGAAATCTCTTACTGAACCAGTTGGGGACTGAGTATGACCCATGTACATGTTGTAATGACCCACCTGTTCCATTGTAGGGTATATATCATAATTGTTTTCTCCAGAGAATCTTTCTATCTCGTAATCACCAGTGTTGGTTACGAAGAGGTGCCCGGTAGCGAAATTGCCTCGAGTCACATTTAACTCGTGCAATTGTTTGAAACCTGAATAACTAGTTGATCCGTATATACCGCACATTATATTTCATCACATCCAAACTGTTCCCAGGGTATGTATATAGAGTATGGAACCGGGTCTTGTTTCTTATTATCAATAAACCCCTTTATGCGGCTACTGCACGCAGTGCATTTGCCACACGCCTCTTCACCGCCTTCATAACATGTCCATGTTTTACTGAAATCTAGACCACAATCTAATCCTAGTTTTATGATCTGTTGTTTTGATTTATCTATCAATGGCGCTTCAATTGTAACTCGGTCTCTTCTATTCAGCTCATTTAAATTGTTTATACATTTTAAAAATTCGGGTGTACCGTCCCAGTAACCTGCTTCACTATCCACTTGAGCTGATCCGTGAAACACTGTATCTGCTCCTACACTCTCCGCGAAGCCTGTGCAAATACTCAACAATATCGTGTTTCTATTAGGAACATAATTGACTGTTTGTGGATCACCCAGTACATCAGCCGTTTTCGCAACATCTATATCATCATTTGTTAGTGAGCTTGTTGAGAACAATTCTTTTATAAATTGTACATTTATCACACGATGGCTAGTCACTTGACCTAATATCACATCTGTCGCACTGTCAATTTCACGTTTATGTCTTTGACTATAATCAAACGTGATCGTGTGTATTTCTTTGAATTCCGGGCGTTGTTTTTTCACATAATATAATATTGTACTTGAATCAATACCACCACTCACAGGAATAACACACTTTCTCATATGTTAATTATAGCTTATTAGATTAAATAATTCAAGCATGAATAAAGATAGTCATTTAATATGGGAAAATTACAGAAGTAAAACAATTGATGATTTAATCAAGGAAAGTTTTGAACGGGATGTTGTTAATGTAGCTCCTCTACTCGAGCAGCAATTGTTACAAGAAGGTATTATAGATGAAAATTTACTAGGTAAAATAGGTGGTGCTATCAGTACAGGTTTTGATAAAGCTAAAGAGCTCGGAGGTCAAGCTCTTGACAAAGCCAAGGAACTTGGGGGCAAGGCAGTAGATGCCGCTAAAAATGTTGGTAGTAAAGTGGCAGGTGCTGTTTCTGACAAATTAGTTAGACCGTTGCTCGACAAAGCGTGGGCCTTTTTGCAAAAAAATGCGCCAGACGTGGCTCAACGTATATCAGCAGCGGTGGCGGCTGGTGATGCTAATGCTTTACAGGCAGAAATTCAAGCTGGTGGTGGTGACCAGGTCAAAAATCAAATAGCCAACCAGCCAGATCAACCACAACAAGTACAAGAAGCGTTGTTGATGGAATATTTAACTACATTCAATATAATTTCAGAAGCAGATATACAACAAGGGCAAACAGCTTCTATGGCAACTGCTGCTAGTCAGCAAGGTCAGCAAGGCGGAGGTGGTATGTTAGCTAAAGCCATGAACTGGATGAAACAAAACCCGAATTTGACGACTGCTAGCGCGTTAGGTTTGATTGGGCTAGCTGGGGCTGCTCTTGGAGGCGCGCCTTTGTTACTCATGGCCGCGAAAGGTGCTGGCTGGGGTGGTCTTATCGGTGGTGCTGTAGGTGGTGGTACTGAAGTTGTGTCCGGATTAGTTCAAGGTAAGGGTGTCAAACAATCATTGAAAGATGCTGGTGGTGCTGCGTTATCAGGTGCACGTAAAGGTGCGGTGATGGGTGCTGGTGGTAATTTAATTAGCGGTCTGATACAAGGTGTAGGGCGAGGTGCAGAAGCTAATGCACAAAAAGCGGCTCAAGAACCCGCGGGTGAACCTGCGGCTGATGGTACACAACAGCAACAAGAGCCAGATTTTTCTGGAACTAAAGATGTTTCACGTGGATCAGGTTCTGCAGATGGCGCGACACCTCAAGAGTTAGGAGATCCAAACTACAACAAAGGTGCGGATTTAGACTTTGACGGAGATGTAGATGCGCGTGATGCTGCACTTTACAAAATGCAACAACGTTATGATGCTGCTGGTGTTAATGCTGATGCATCACAATTGGCTGGTGGTCCTGGTATGGATGTTGTCAACGCTCCTGCTGCTCCTGCTGCCGCAGCTCCGGTAGCTGCTCCTGCTGCTCCAGTAGCGACTCCCCCGGTTAGTGATGTTGGTGGTGTTGTTGGTGGTGCTGTTGGTGGTACAGTTGATGCAACTCAACGTGAACTAGAAAAACGTAAAAAAGACAGCACCGGTACTAGAATGAGTGCTGGTGGTAATCGTTTAGAAGAAAATGACGATGTTGAAGAGGATGAGGATGTCAAAAAACAAAAAATGTTAGACTCTTATCGTCCTGGATGGGCCACAAGAATCAAAATTTAATTGTACTGATAGTCGTCTTTTAACTTTTCTTCAATAACTGGGAGAATTTTGCCCCAGATCTCTTCATTGTCACGCCATTGCTTGTAGTATCCTAGTTTAGTACCATCTGGTAATTGATATGTACTACCCGTTTGTATAACCGCTCCATGATTTACAGCGACGTTTAACAGACCTGAGTATTTGTCTAATCCGGTTTTGAAATTCAAGTACATCTCACATTCAAGAAAGGGTGGTACAAAGCGGTTTTTCACTGTAAGTGCTCGTAACGTTGTACCGCTGTAATTTTTAGCTTCAGCGATCATTTGATCTGATTCGTTGTTCTTGTCATTTCTCTCGTCACGCTTAGCTAGTTGTACCAACACACTGGCTAGATACACAGGTCCTTTACCACCAGCTTGGTTTTTCACTAGTGATGGAAACATGGCAGCAGGATCATCATATGTATGATTACTGAACAAAATGGTTGTGTTAGCTTCTGCTGCTTTGAACGTCAAAGTTCTCATCATGCTCTTGAGCCCTTTGGCGCGAGTACCCATGTCAACTGCACTCTTGTCTTTGTCGATATCATCCATCTCTTTTTGACTTGCGAGATTACCTAGACTATCGATACTGATGATGAATTTACCTTGTTGTTTGTTCTCTATGATACGGTCTAAAAATTTTACAATTTGATTTCTTGTCTCTTCAACTGTTTGTACCGGTACATATTTAACTTTTGCCGGGTCTAATCCCACACCACGTACACTGCTTTCATCAACAGCTGCTTCTGTGTCAAATATAACCGGAATTACACCTTCTCGTTGAGCTCCAGCGAGTATTTTGTTTATAATGTATGTTTTACCAGCCATACTAGGTCCAGCAAAACCAGTGACACGACCTTTTGGTACACCTTTGTACAGACTACCGCTGATGATGCTGTTCAATACCAGACAACCAGTATCATGCCAGTCTTTCACATTGCTCAGAGTACTCTCGTCTAAGAATCCCGCTAGTGGATTCATTTTGTCAAGGCTTTCTAACGCCTTGAGAGCATCTGTACTTATATCTGAACTATTCTTTTTGCTCATCTACTTGAGCTTCTTCAGCAGTTTGTTTTTCATCAAACATTTTAACCTCTTTAGCTCGTTTAGCTGCTGCACCTTCAAATTCTTCAACACTTGGTGGGTTGGTGTTTGCTTCTTTAGTCATCATCTTTTCATACTGACTATACAATCTATCATCTAGGTTGAATTGTTCTGTATAACATGTTGATACTTTTGAGAAGGTCCAACACAACCCATCCGCGCGTTTTGATTCTTCTACAAACTCTCTGAAGAAAAATGGTATCAATTGTACAGCTAATTGACCAGTTTGTTGGTTTGGTTGTATGAACAATGTAGCTGGGTTTTTAAGCACAATGTTATCTTTAGTTTCTTTTTCATGCTCACCTAGGATTGTTCGTCCGGCTGCATCTACAATTACTCTTAAATCTAGACTCATAACATTATTATATATTATGGTATATGGTAAATCAACTTAAACAGCTAATAAATCAAATAAATCTGTTTGAACTGCCATACCAGGTTTTTTAGCTTTCCATTTGACACTATCATAAAACCTCTCGATAATACTATACACAATTTTATCAAACATTAACTCTCGATCAATTTTAAATAATTCTTTGAATTCATCAGGGTAGTAATATTTGTAACCAATTGCATTTATACCATATCTGTTAGGTTGTTGTACATAGAAATACCTGACCTTGTCACCTGTACTAATTGTTTCATACTTATGTTCTATGTTGAGTTTTTCGAGTATTTTATTATGTATATAACTCGCTTTCACATGTATTGGCATGCCTTTGCATGTATTAAATTCATGACATCTACTAGCATATTTGTCATACTCTTTACACCCCATAGCGAACGCTACATCCTCAACCGGCAAATCTTTGAAAATATCATATGTCTCGTGTAATATCTTGTTTGTTTCACCAAGATTACGGGTCAATAGCATTGTTTCAATAATCTTTTTGATATATGGTTTGACAGGCTCTGGGATAGTTGTCCTAACCACTTCAACTCCAGTGTATTTGAACTTGTTTGTTTGTATACCTTCATCATCCAGTACATGTAATACGTATCTCTTTTTTTCAAGAAACATACCAACATCAGCTATACACTCTCGTTTGAAAACAAATCTGGGGTCTTCACTGTTGAGAGTACGTTGAGCCCATTTGGTTATTTCTTCATTCAGATGGTCCTCGATCGATTGTACAGTTTCATATGTTTTGTCTGACACTTTACCTTTATCATTACATAAGTTTGTACTGAAGTGATCATTTATCGGTTTGATACTTATATAACTTGAGTCTGTATCGTTGTATTTGATGATATCCTCTAGTCTCAAGTTCTCATTACCGGTTAATTTTTTTACATACTCGTACAATATTTTGTTTGACTGCTTGATAACTGCTTGGCCTGTTAGTGTGATGCTACGTGCTATATCACTGTCACCGAGTGGGGCGTATTTGTTACCAAAATAACCGTATATACTGTTAATCAATATTTTAACAGTGTATTGCTTCACCCACCAGGTCTCTGATTCAAGTTTTTTGTCTCTATAACCTGGGTCAGATTTATCAAGTTTAGATAACTGTCTACGTGTTTTATCCATCTCTTTTTTGAACTCAACTCGTTGTGAATATAATTTATCTACAATTTTAGGTATTATACCTTTAGTCTTCTGACTGAATAACGCTTTTGCTTTGGTTATTGTTATTCTATCTTTTTTAACGAACTTTAAAAATTTTTCGTGTGTGAGTTTGAATATTTTACCGTTAACATGTTTGACTACAACATGTGTGTCGTTTTTTTCAACAATGGTACCTACCTTTGTCTCTGGTGAGAGGTTCAATGTGATCATGGTACTGGGGTACAGACTGTTTGCATCAAAACTCACAATGTCTTGTTGAAACCCTCTTTCTGGTTCACCTACATAAGCACCTTCGTATTTACCTTCCTTGTTATTTTCTTTGATGAATGTAGGTATTACGTATCCGTCTTTACGTGCTTGAATGACAGATGCGCCAGTAATAACTGTCAGTGTACCCATTGCAGATTCTAGAGGTGATAATCCAACGTATGCTAACATTCTCAATAGCTTTAGATATTGTAATTTTTCTTCCATTTGTACCAACAAGTTTACGTCTTGAATGTTGTAATCTACAAACGTTTTCCAATCCTGATCTGCCAATGTAGCGAGATTTATACCTCCGTAGTCTATCTTTTTATCACCTAGTTCTATTTCAGCAATCGTGTCTAGTTTGTAGTTAGGTCTCAAACCCATGCTAAACTTTTTGTATATGTCGAGATAGTCCAAGCTAGCCACTCCTCTTATGTACCATCTGAAACGAGATTTACCAAACTGACCGGCTATTTCTCTACAGAATACATCACCAACTGGGCTGAGCTGTTTATATTCATCTTCATCTAAGACTCGTCCCATGCGACACACTATGTATGGTATATCGAACAGCTCACTGTTCCAACCAGTTATAATGTCAGGGTAATCACGTTTTGTAAACTCAATGTACCTTCTCAACATCTCCACTTCGGTCTGACAGTGATAATATACGATATCTTGTTTGTTTATTTTGCTGTTGTTTGTACCGATGTTGGTAGTTTCATAAGCTTTTGTTCCCCATGAGAAAAATTTATTATGTATGGAGTCATAAACAGTTATTACGTTTATAGGGTGAGTGGGATTATCGACGTCCGGGAATGTATCTGGGCTGTATGTTTCAATGTCTATAAAGTGTATCTTGAGAGGGTGTTGAGTGAACTCTTTGCTTTCGTTCTGTTCCCAAAATTGATCTATCAAGAATTGTTGCTCACTTGGAATGTTTTCAAATACTCTCGTGACACCACAATCCTTTACAAACTTGTAACGATCGTATTGTGTTTTAAACGAACGTTTCTTTACCGGTGTATTGAATATACTCGTTCCGTTACTTTTACCGTTTGTCTCATAAAATACATATGGGTTGAAGGACATGTCATAACACACACGTGTACCGGATTTATCCCATGTGAACAGCTTGCACAGTTCATTTTTTGCATCATATATTACGTTTCTATACACTATTACATTATAGAAACATAGTAGTCAAATGTCAAGTACTGCGTTGCTTGATATCTTCTACTTGTGTTGAAAAGCTAGATACTATATCTGCTAATATTTTACCTGTTTGATTAACTGATAGCTTGGATGACATTAGGTTGTCAATTTCATTAATAAATGCTTGGCTTAATTCAATACTTTCAGAAAGTAAGTCTTGCTCAGGTTGATCCTTTTTCACAGCCTTTTTAGTTGTTTTTTTAGTGGTCATTTATTTTATTTATGTTAGTTCTTTCTCGATGGCCATATGGATATTTATATAGTTCGGCAAATTTTTGTCTATTATTTTCATTTTCTAACCACATGTTATTAACAATACTATAATTACGTTCACATAATGTCATGTAATTTTTTTTGTTAGATAATACTTCTTGTATTTGATTTATCATCTGCCCACCTGTTTCAAATTTATTTTTACATCTATCATATGTGACAATATCTTGAGCTACCATTGGTATTCCTAGAGCACTTGCTTCTAAAAATTTTATCTCGCTCTTACAGTTGTTAAATACATTATCTGCTAGTGGCGCTACCATCACATCTATATTAAGTTGGTTCACTTTATATGGATATTCATGTAGATGAACCCATTTATGAAACTCTATTTTTTTGTTGTCTACATATTTTTTTAATTGTATCGGGAAACCTCCGAGAAATACCCATTGATACTTATCAATAGTTTTTTCTATTGATTCAATTACATGTGTGACATCATCCTGTAAGTTGTTTTTTTGTTGTAAATCAAAGTGTGAACTACTACCAGCGTACATTATACGTGGTTTTTTTATATTTTTATCAAATCTAATGCTTATTTTTTTAGGGTCATAAAACCTATCAATCCATGTCCGGGTAGGGTAATTAGGTATAACTGTGATATTTTTTTGTTTTGTTTTTGACAGGAAATAGTTTCTCATTGCATCGCACGTGACTGTCATTTCATCACAATACTCCATCATATCCTGTATATTGGTTCTAATTTTATTATCTGTAAAAGCATCTCTGAATGCATTCCACATAGGAATATCTTCTCCGAACACTATATCATCTATTTCGTAGATTAGTCTCACACCCATTTGTTCTTTTAAAAATCTCAAATATTGTTTTTGAGATTCATTTGCTTGTCTTTGAACTCTAACACAAGTCACACCATGAAAGTGTTTAGGGTCGGTAATCATTACTGTTGAGCTTTGCATAACACAATGTCGGTATGCATTTAATACTTGTTCCGGCCATAACATTCTCCAGTGACCGCACCCTGTATAGTCTGCTATAAAATTTAGATATCTTGATAATTCCTGATCTGGTGGGGCAGGTAATTTTTGTCTTTCAGCTGGTAATGGTAGTGACCCAAAAGTAGGAGTCTTAGTTGGTGTGAATGGGTTTACAAACATTTTATATACTATACTTTTCTAAATCAAATATGGTTCGAGTAGTTATACCATTTTCTTTTTGCAGGAATATAACTTCTCCGGGTGATTGTTCATTCTGTGTGGTGAAATTGATACTCTCCTTCCGGTGTGATATAACATACATACATTCATTGTACTTACTTAGTCTTTCATTTAATATATCTACAACTAAATCTACACCCTTTTCATCTAGACTACTATCAAATAGTTCATCATATACACTGACGTTGAAACTGACGTCACCCTGTAAACGACGAATATCCATGAATGTAAATAAACAAGCTAAATCTATATTTTTTCTCTCTGCACCGCTAAAGTTGAAATAACTACAGATCTTACCTTTATCGTCGATAATTTGTTCTTCAAAATATTCATTGAAAAACAAAATACAGTTACTATCCATTTTTTTCAAATAGTATGATAACTTACTGTTGAGTAGTTCTAATATTTTTTTAACAATATATGACTTAACACCTTCTTCAGATACAACAAACTTGACAACATCTAAATCCTTTATATTTTCTTTAAGTTTTTGTATATTTTGTTTGATCGTATCCAACCGCGACACCGTATCGCTTAACACACTATCAAACTGAGTTGTTGTATTGTTTAATTCTTGAATATCTTGTTTTAATTCTTGTTGCCATGACTCTAATTGCGATTTACGTTGTTCTAAATTCTCAACCTCTTTTACAATTAGTTTTGATTCGGAAATCATTTGATTGTTTTTATCAACACGTTCCAATAACACGTTTTTAACTGATACTAATTCTTTATGTTCGGCTAGTTGTTTATCTATAATACTCTTACACTCATGTATTTTGTTTTTAATTTTTTCCTTTTCTTGATTGATGTGATCTTTGTCATCTGTTTTTATTTTTCTCAGACATGTAGGGCAAACAGGTTCTGAGCTAACTCCAGATAATGTAGACAACTGTTCTTTATATAAAGATATATTTGTTTTTTGCTCTACAACACTAGATGTACATTTTTGAATTTTGCTCTCACACGTAACCATACGTGAGTTGAGCACTTCTATTTTTGTTTCAAATTCTGTTGAGTCCAACACTTTAATTGTTTTTATCTTCTCATCTACTCGGGATAATTCTGTAGCGTTCTCTTTTTGTCTAGTTTTGTATTTTTCTAGCTTTTGTTTTTTGTTACTATCGTGCAAAGCTTTTTGTTCTTGATATGCTCTAAGAGAATTTTCTACTTCATCTCTGATGGTACACTCCGTCTCTAGTTCTCTTCTTTTTTCATTATATTCATTTCGAAGTAAGTTTATCATATCACTAAAAACCTCTAGGTTCAATATACCTTCAATAAATTTTCTTTTATCTAGGCGTTTTTTAGCCATAAACGGGATTGTGTTGTTTACAGTCATCAACACGCAATTTTGGAACACTTCCTCTGATGTGTTTATCAGATTGTTTATGTAGTCAGTTGTGTTTCCTATTGTGTCTCTGGTACAATCTTCTCCATTTTTATATATGTAACATTTTGTAGGGGTTAATAAACGTACTATTTTATAATCGTCTGATTTTTGTTTATGTGTAACTGTCAGTTCTAGCGCGACTTCACACTTACCGGAGGAAATGTTGTTAGATATAAACTCTTTTTTTAGTTCTCTTAATGTGTTACCATATAAAGCGAAGTACAGTGCATCAGCTACTGTACTCTTACCTACGCCATTTCGTCTATCTACCTTATCCTTATTGATACCTGTCACTATATGGAGACCTGGTTTGAAATCAATAACAACCGGGGTTTCCCCTACAGATAGGAAATTCTTTATGGTTAATTTTTTAAACTGTATATATTTCATTTACAACGGTTGTACAGCTCTGTTGTATATTGTATTATTTTCTTCTTGTTGTCAACATCCAATAAGTTAACAAACTCTTCAATAGCTGATGATATACTCACTCCAGAGAGATCAGCCTCTCCTTCTTCTAAACCAAATTTATCAAAATTTATATTATAATCGGTCGTCATGACTAACGGTTTGTATGAGCTGAGCAATCTTAATAATTGATCTATTTCATCAGGTGCTATATTTTTATCTACTACAAACCTTACAATATTATTTTTTATCCTATTTATTATCTCTTCATCTATATCACCATGCTCCACTAAACCTGATAAAGTTATTTTTTCGTGCGTAGGTGATATATTGTTTGGTACAAATTCATATTGTTTATCATACAAATTGACTAGATATAACCCTTTTGTTTGCTTTGTGTCGCCGAAATCCATCTGATACGGGTTACCTAGATATACAATATTCCCGTTTGAATACTCTCTTTCCTCTCTTGTATGAAAATGACCACTCACAACAAGATCACACTTGTCTAATAATGTTTTAGATTTAACTCCATGTTTACATACAAAACTTGAGTTTAAGTAAAAATTTTCTATTTCAAAATGACCGAACATTATGTCACACCGCGGTAATGTTTCTTCAGAAACTCCCCAAGGTACAAAACAGAGTTTTGTATCTCCGTGTTGCATCAAATGATAGTTGTTTTGTACTACTGCGATGTTTGGCCATCCCTGTAGTAGCGACATGGAATTTACGTCGGAACGGTCTTTATAAAATGCATCATGGTTACCCACAAGCATTATTATGTTAAATTTTTTAAGTTTTAATAAAAAATCAGAAACATGATGCATAGTATTGACGGCTATTTCATCACGATAGTGAAACAAGTCTCCACAAATGACTATATCCTTTATCTTGTAAAAAGATAATGTCTCTATTAACCAATCACACCACGTGTCAGATATATCCAACCACATCTGACTGTTCTGATGTACCCCTATATGTATATCAGAAATACAACAGACTTGATCTTGCTTGAACTGAAATTGATCAATTATCATCGTCGTCTGTATTATCCGCTATGTACACGTGATTTCCAGACTTTTGAGCTTCAGAGGTCAATAATTCTTGATACATCTGTTCTTGATAATCATTTATTGCTTGTCTCTGTCGCTTCTCTTTTTTGATGCGGTTTATAAATGCATGGAAGGCTATTGTTGTGAAATGACCAAATGGGTTGTCCCGGTTTTCCAAATCAAATTTTTTATGCTCTAATGCCTGTATCATTTTGAGTATAGCATCACCTACCATCTCATCCTTATAAGTATAGTTTATAAAATTAGGCGCATAAGATAGTCCTTCAGCTATTTTTTTTATAAATGTAGCTAGTTGTTCACTAATTACATTACTATCATAGTACTGCTTAAGTTCTTCCATGAACTCAGCTTGGTTCACATATGTGTTTGTATCCTTACGGCTAGCCCGTTTTCTTTTCTTGGATGGTTGAGATGTTGTAGTTGATTTTTTCTTCATCATATAAATTCATTCTTTTGTCTCCATGCTTGATACCGTATGTAAGTTGATCCATTATGTCTATAATTATAAGCTCTTTTTTACCTTTATGCAATCTTAAACCTCTTCCTATGCTTTGAATTATTTTTATTTTAGCTTTACCACCACCAGCGAACACTATATAATGTAAATTTTTAATGTTTATTCCGGTAGAAAATATTTTTGAAATTGCAATGATCAGAACATCATCATTTTCTTCCATCAAACCTCTGATTTTTTCTCGTTCGTTAATTTCTACATCACCTCTTATATAATATACTTGTTTATCAGGGTTCTGTTCCACAACTTGATCATATATCAATTGACCATGTTCTATATAATCAACCATTATTAAACAGTTGTTATCAATGTTTTTACACAAACGTCCAAGTAATTTATTCCTAAACTCACTTTTGGTTATAAATTCTATCTCTTTACGGTACTTATCATTAGGATTTTCACATGGTTCTGGTTTAGATGCATGTTCTAATTTTATAACTTTAGCTTTTACTTTACCTATAAACTCTTCGTCTCTCAAGTCTTTACTGTTTTTTTCATACAACTTAGGACCTATCAACCCAAATATGTTCCATTGATCTAGCATGGGCTCCGGTAGGGTACCAGTGAGTCCGAACTTGTTTGGTGTTATTATATCTTTGACTAGTTTGTTTATTTTGTTACCTTTTCTCAGCATGTGCACTTCATCTACAACAAGCATGTCAATATATTTTGTCCAATCTAGATCTGTTTTTGAACTTTGCAGTATACCTACATTTGCTACGACTATGTTTGCGGTAGGGTCCAATGGTTCATTACCTGTCCATTTACATGTACTATATGATACATTGTAATCTTCGAAATCTTGGCATGTCTGATGTACTAAATTTAGAGTAGGTACAACTACAAGACATTTGAATTGATCTGGTTTTTCAGTTTTCTTGAACACTGTTTCTATCAAACATGCCATTGTAAGTGTTTTACCACCAGCGGTGGCAAGAACAACAACACCTCTACCGATTTTGAGACATTGTCTCACTATGTCTTGTTGATAGTCTCTCAAGTCGAGTTTGAGACTAGCTAGATCCTTTATATCGTAGCTAGGTCTTATGTTCTGTAAAAATCTTTGATTGTATGCAAATGCAACATCTTTGTATGTATCTTGTACAAATCGTTTGAGTTCATAAAATATACCAGGAGAGAATCTACCGGTAGGAGTTATAGCATACAATCGTTTAGGCGTGTATCTAGCAAACCTTCTTTGAAATCTATACTGATCGTTAGGTACACTGAAATGTTCTCTTATATGACCGAATAATTCTGGTTCACATTTGATGGTTGCAACACCTTTGGTATGCTCCCAGTCGAACTGGATGAGCTTGCTCACGTCGTTTCTAATCGCATGATCTCGACTAGATTCTTGATGTCATATGTCATGCTTGATAATATTCTTTCCGCTTTTTCTAGAAACTCTATCAGCACATTCAACTCTTCTATACGGTGTGTTATGTCTACAATGCTGTCATGATTGGCAGCTGCTTTTTCAGCTACAGGCTTGGTCACTTTGTATGTGGTGCTGCTTTGTATTTTTTCAGCCACTTTCTTTTTCAGAGCGTATTTTTGCTGATTCAATCTTACGATCTCAAATTTGTGCCTCATGAGTCTACCCACCCATTTGTGTTTGAATGCCGGTAGTTTCATTTGACAGTCTCTAATGTTAAACTGATCCAATTTGACATCTTTTTCAAGTTCTATAATGTAATTTTCAAGAGTGTCCATAAATACTTATTATAGTATATATTTATACAATAATCAATATGAGTTTATTCAACAAATACTTCACTAGATTAATACAAGAAGAAATTGGCATGACCAGTGGTGGTGGTGGAGGTGTTTTTGGAGCTGGTGGGGACCAAGGTGGTATGTTTCCAGGTGGAAGTGATTTTTATGCCCCTGGAGATGCAAGAATACCGGATCTTTTAGGTAGCAAGAAAAAGCGTAAAAAGCGTAAAAAAAAGAAACGTAAATCTAAAAAAATTAAACGAGAGCAAATTAAAATACAACGTAGAAACTTAAGTAGAACGCTGTAAATATATACATGCCTAGTGCAAGTAAGAGCAAAGGTAACCGCGGAGAGCGTGCGGTTGCAGATCGATTATCAGAGATTTTCAATTTAAATTTCGAACGAGTACCTAACAGTGGCGCGTTTGTCGGTGGTAAAAATTCATCACGGTTAGCTAGATTATCGAAGAGTCAGCAACTGTTGACCGAAGGTGACTTGATTGTACCGGAAGAATTGCATCACATGAAGATTGAATGCAAGACATACAAAGATTTTTCATGGAAAAGTTTATTCTCAACCAACAAGCAGCTTGAAGATTGGATATCACAAGCGAAAGACACATCCAAATTATGGTTCCTAACATTCAAAATAAATTACTGTGACACTTGTGTCGTCTTCTCACATGAACATTTAGAGTATTTCGAGCTTCCGGAAAGCTTCCATGTATACAAGAATGAGTTTATAATTTGCAACTTTGAGACTTTTTTCAAAAAAAATGCAGAACGAGTGTTGCAATTAGGATCTGAGTGGTTATAATATAAAAGCCGTGCTGAGAAATACCGTTGTAGATCAATATAACTTAAATCTAATAAACTATAATGCGATATTCGCGGAGCAAGTTGAGCCAGTCGTCATTAATGAGTTGTATGATCTTAATTTGTTGATTGAAGATAGTCTCGATTTCACTAAAACAGCAACATGTGCTGTGACACATTATATAATAGATAGCTTATGTCAATATATTATCGAGAACAAAACACAACTCGAGCAACCAGTTTTTGTTGTTTGCCCGGAATGTATCAATCACGGTGAATTGAACAAGTATATATCCGAGAAAACAGATTTAAGTACTTTTGTACTCAAACAGTTTAATAAACTCAAAAATATTCTAGGTATAAAATCTATTATATATGATCATGAATTTGAAATACTTACCGAACGTGTCAAATCACGCGATGGTGATACTATAGAGCTGTTGAGCTCAATTGATAATAATACGCCTCGTGATTTGTACAAATTGTATAAATTCGTCAACAAGATGGGTCTCAAAGGGATCAAACAGAAATTCTTCGAAGATCAGCAATACAAACAAGTGTTTATATAGAAAAAACCTAGTTTACAGCATAAATAATAGCATGAGACGTTTCGAACAAATTATTGAAGATCAATACAAGCGACTTGGTATCGCTCTGGAAGCTGATGATGAAAGTGATCCTTTAGAGGATGATAACAAAAAGCAGAAGGAGGATCTCGAGATGCACAAGCAGTATACTGACAAAGCAGAGGATGAAGCTCATAGCGCAAACATGGGTGCTCAAACTGCACGTCAAAAACTAGCTAAAGCAGAGACACAGCATCACACTACCAAGACTAACGCTAGCAACAAAAAGCTTAAAAAAATCGAATCCGGGCAAGGTTGAAGAAGTTTAACCAGTTAATTGAGGATCTGATTTATGAACAACCAGATCCAGCAATGGACCCCGCTGCCATGGCCCCAGTAGATCCTGCCGCGGCTGCTCCAGTGGCTCCAGGAGCCGGTGAACAACCAGATGCTAGCCCAGAGAAATCTGCACTTAGTCCGGCAGCTGAAGTTACACTTGTTAGATTGTTACTCAAAGCTCTTGTTATCAATATAGAAGACTCAGATCTATCTACTCTCAACAAACTAGATCAACCTGAAATCAATGCAGAGAATGCTGATCAGGTCAAGCAAGATGTAATATCTGTAATAAATGCACAACAAACCCGGGGAGAGAACGAAGATCGGGTAGATTCTGTACGTGAGTTGATGGGCAGTATCAACGAGAAGAATAGCAAAAGCATGTTAAATAAATTTGTTAACTTGATGAAACAGTATAGTGACGTTAATATATCTGATGTATGAACTTCAACAAACCATCCAAACCTTTCAAGTATAAATCACTTGTAGATGTATACACAGAATCACGACAAATACAAGAAAATGTAAGCATAATCGGTGTACCTGAGACCGGTGAACAAGAAGATCTTGGGGCAGTCACTAATGATGAGTATCAGAAATTGAAACGTCTGGTGTTGAGTAAAGCGGACGGTGGTGTTGAAAGCTTGGTGAAGCAGTTGTTACGGTTGGGTAAATGGGAAGAGATTTCAGATATCGACACCATAGTATTGGAAATATTTTTACAGCATGACATTGATGTACAAGTATTAAACAAGCTTGTAGAGAAGAAGAAAAACGGAACATTAGGCAAGCTAGAGAGTTGTATAAATAAAAATGGTACATGGAACTTGATGCATGCGGTTGATCCACTAGCGGGTAGATTAACAAAAAACTTCAACAAACTATTCAAAGACCTAACTTACAAAGTACAACCTAAAATAGCGACTGTCAGTGTAGGTCCTGGTGAGATCAGCTTGAGCATGTTCACCAACGCTACAAAAGGTGATGTAGGTGATTTGATGCTTGATGGTATGGAATTAGAAATCAAAGGAGACGGTGGTCGATTGGGCAGCAGCGACTACACAAAATCTATATTCACCACACCGGGTAATAAATACTTGAACATCTTAAACGACCGCGGTACAGGTCAGCACTTCTCTCAAGCTGAAGTACCACAAATACGCGCAAAAATTGCAATCAAAGCAACTGCTGCTAGGAAAAACTTTGCAACCATGAGAAAGGCGGCTAGTAAGCTTCCAGAGATTATAGAACAGATCGAAGGAACATACAATCAATTGGATAAAAACTTAGAATCATTAGAAGACCCTAAATCAGTAGTTGATCCAAAACTTGCCGTTAATAATATTCAGACCGCGTTTGATGCAGCTGCTCAGTACACTTTTCTACCACTGACAAAATCTAGTAAAGAGAACACACAAGCGGTGCTCAACCTACTGGACCAATTGATCAACACAAATGAAACAAAAACTGACTACAACTGGCAGAGCAGCACTCAATACATGTTCAACCATGACTGGGGCATGACCGCCCGAGAGATGGCAGAAGCATTTGTTGAGATGAGAACAGAAGAGATGGACGCTGGTGCTGTAGCATCATTAACCAGCGCTGCCGAAGAAATATTTAAAAATTCAGATCTGGTGAAACAATTGACGAGCCTGAAACCTGCGCAAAAAGGTAAAACAAAAACAATTGGTCAAGTTAACCTGCAAAGATTACAAGCAGCATTGATGGCCACATCCTATCAGTCAGCTCACGGTTTTGAACGTATAATCGTGTTGAACACCGGTACACTAGCAGCTGCCAATATAAAATTTGAACCAACACACGATACTGGTCAAAAATTCAAGGAAGTTTACAAACAACTCAACAACAACCCTGGTATATTTGTGTCAAATCCAGGTGTAGATACACGAAACAAAGGTATAGGTATAAGTGTAGCTGGTTAACGAGCATAAATAATGTTATGTACTCGTTCAAACAATATTTACTTCATGTAGAGAGTAAAAACACTCACCTGGAGCATGTTGAAGATGAATTGATAAATCATGGAACAGCAGGTGTGGAACGTGCATTGAGCATGTATATAGGATTGTTAGACACCTTGCAAGGACACGCAACTGAACCTGTGGATATCACGACAAAATGGGATGGTGCTCCGGCTATATTCGCTGGGACGGATCCAGCTGATGGTAAATTTTTCGTAGGTACTAAAGCAGTTTTTGGTAAAATTCCAAAAATGAACAAACGTATCACGGATATAAATCGTAATCACGGAGACGTGAAACGAGGTGATTCAACACAGGACAAAAGTCAGTTGAGAAAGAAATTGAAAACTGCTTTCAAAGCTTTAAAGAACATCGGAATAGAAGGGTACGTGCTACAAGGAGACATGTTGTACACGAAAGATAGTGTACGTGAAGCTACAATAGATGGGGAGAATCATCTAGTGTTCAAACCAAATACTATCACATACGCTGTTCCGGTAGGTTCAGATCTAGCTAAAAAAATCAAGAGTACCGACATGGGAATAGTGTTTCATACCATGTACACAGGTGGGCCAACAATACATGACATGAGCGCCAGTTTCGGCTTCAAAGCAGACAGATTGACACCACATTCAAGTGTCTGGTTTGATGATGCTACATTCAAAGATGTGAGTGGTCAAGTGCAATTGACACCAGGAGAAACAGCCACGATACGTGAATTGATACGTGAATGTAAGAATCATTTCTGGCAGATAAAAGACGTGATAGATTTTGTCAATGTCAAGGATCATATTTCAGATCTCAAAGTAGAGCTCAAAGCTCATATAAACAGTGCGATCAAAACACAAGGTCAATTTGAAGCGGATCCGGTGAAATTCGCCAATAGTTTCATAGATCGATACATAGACAAATCTGAACGAGCAATAGCCAAACTCAAAACAGAAACCGGGCAAATACGCAAACGACAAGCGATGGAAGCCGGTGTTTTATTTCTAGAACAAAATCGAGCAAACATCGAGATGATGTACGATTTATACATCAAATTGATGAAAATTAAAAATGTATTTGTGACAAAACTATCCAACTTGAGAGCAATGGATAGCTTCATTGAACAAGAAGACGGTAGCTTTCAAGTGACCAAACCAGAAGGATTTGTAGCGGTAGATCACATCGGTAACGCGGTAAAACTAGTCGATAGACTAGAGTTCAGCAAAGCAAATTTTGACCCTAACAAAAAATTCGGCTAATGATAAATAATTATTATGACAATTGATTATACTAATGATGATTCTGTACAGAGGTCACAGGACTTAATGTTGGAGATTGGTAAAAAATACGGTACTGATAAAGTATCAAAACATCAATATCACACAATATATCCATTATATTTAGATAAATATCGCGATACATCTGGAAATATGATCGAGGTAGGCTTGAATAGATCAAAGTCTTTAAAAATGTATATGGAGTTACTTCCAAATATGCATATATATGCACTAGATATTAATCCTTTCTTCAATATATCAGCCTTGCAAGAAATAGAAGGTTTTGATTTGGAAACAATGAAAAGTGACAGGTGTACCGTAATCAAGTGTGATCAGAGCTCGATTGATGATCTGAACGATGTAAAAACTAAAATCAATCTCGGTATCGACATCATAAGTGATGACGGTTCACATGTTCCGGAACATCAAGTACTAACATTCAACTCATTATTTCCTATGTTAAATTCTGGAGGGATTTATATCATAGAAGATATTGAAACCTCATACTATAATTGGGCAACGAAAAAAATATATGGTAGGTATAATATAAAATACGGAACGGGTCACCCGAATAGCTGCATAGAACAGTTCAAAAAAGTAATTGAAGGTATCAATCATAAATACGCAAATTACTATTCACCAGAAATTGAACATCAACATGAAATACATAGTGTTACATTCGCACTAAATTGTATCATTATAATAAAAAAATAATAACATGATTGGTTCATTCAAAGATTTCGTCAGCAGACAAGCTGATATAGCACTTGTACCTGGTAGCTTCAAACCACCTCACAAAGGTCATTATCAGATGGTGAGCATCTATTCCGGTATGGCTAATGATGTGGTTGTGTTGATATCTGCTCCAAGCGCCAAGAGTCAACGAGTTACAAAGACTGGTCAAGTGATCACACCAGAAGTGTCCAAGAAAATATTTGATTTATACACAAGCAATCTACCGAATGTTACAGTAGAGATAAGCAGCATGCCGAGCCCTGTAGGTGCAGCTTATCAAGCATTAGAAACGTTAGGTGGTAAACGAGTCATACTAGGTGCTAGTAAAAAAGACAACGATTGGAAGCGTTGGAGTGGTGCTCAAAAATGGGCTCAAAGCAAAGATTTAAATATTGATATCATGGACCCGGAACAAACCGCAGTGAATGTACTTGACAAAGCAGATGGTACACCTTATAGTGCATCAAATATACGTAATAATTTTGATGACCCTAACGCTATACTAGAAGATATTCCGGAGCATGTTGATCCAGAACAAGTTCAAAGCATACTCGCTAGTCTTTAACAAAATAGTGTATAACTGCAAAAGTAGCTACTGCTACTAGAAGAAATAATCCTGTGGTCGTTAATAATTGGTGACTCATGTGTCCACATGTACCAGTGGTACATTCAATTGTTTGTACTAGTGTGTTCATCGTTTTAAATCTCTAATAAAATCGTAGAATTCTTGACGAGTGTTTATATCGTCTTTATCGAGAAATGCTCCGGTCATACGCGCTGTTTTCATAGTACTGTCATGTCTGACACCACGTACACAAGCACACAAGTGATTAGCTTCAACCATCACAGCTACACCTTTATTACCTGTAGCTACTTTGCTCAGATGTTGATGTATTTGCATGGTCAAATTCTCTTGTACTTGTGGTCTTCTTGCGAACCACTCGACCGTTCTGTTCAGTTTACTCAAACCTATCACTTTACCATCTTTACCTGGAATGTATGCAACATGAGCATATCCTACGAACGGTAGATGATGGTGAGAGCACATGCTTGTAACCTTTATATTACCTTGAAACACCACACCGTCATAACCATCTACATTGTCAAATGCAGTGATCTTAGGTGGGTTACTGTAACAACCTTCAGCCAAGTCATTCACAAAAGCTTTTGCTACTCGTCGAGGTGTGTCAGCGCTATTAGGATCAGATCTCCAATCGAAACCAAGAGCGTCCATATACGCTTCATATGCTTTTGCAGCATTCTCAATAATCTGTTCTTGCTCTTCCGGTGATCTTGGATGATTACCATTAGCATATTGTAATTTGAAAGAATCCATACAATGATTATACATGATACTATCGAGTAATTCAAGAGTTATTTGATAAATAATTGTGGTGAAATTTAACAATATATTAGAACAAGCTCTTAGCAACACCACTCTCAAGCGTGTACGCTTGAAAACTGACCCATTAGATCGAAACAATCCGATCAACAGTTTTCCATACGAAGGTTACATAATTGAGGAGAACGAAGGTATATTGAGAATCATGGTGATGGATCCAGATTTTCAAGATGATGGAGTGATTGACATGTCACCATGTGATGTTGAACCCGCCGGAGGGCAGACCTTCGAACAATTCAAACAATTCGCTTTGAACTATGTGATGGGTAAAAACAAAGGTGATTGTTCAGAAGCGTCAATTGATAATATATTACATGCTGGGGACATACAACACCTGGAAGCGTTTCTCAAAGAGCAAGGAGTTGAACGCGTAGAATTTGAACAAATGAGCAAATTGTTCCTCATGTCATGAAACATTTTAAAAAGACAAAAAAACTTGTGGAAGGTAAATCTTTCGACCGTCAAGAGCGTGAGAAAATAAATGATATCACTAGCGATCTTAATGATCAACAACGAGAAAAAGAAAGTGAGAATCAACTCAAACCCAGTGGTGAACAAGGTGATCAACAAATACGCGCCCCTATCAATCCAGATGGTAGTCCTATATCGATAGATGATATAAAAGATAGACAACCTGAAAAAGGTATAGAAGGTATCGGTGGTACACCACCGTCCAGTATAGGTATTGGTACTCATGGTAATAAAAAACGTAGTGGTATATTCAGCAAGTTGTACCGAGGTGCAAGCACCTTAGACTCTCTGTCACAAGTCATGAAAAAAGGCGCTCCTGTGTTACCGGTTGCGGAAGATTTGTATGAAGATGAAGAAGGTAAATTGAGAAGGTTTGGTAAAATAACTACAGGTATATCGGGTAGCAATCCTTATTATTTTGAGTTTGATCATTATGATAAAGGTAGTGACCAAAACCTAGTATTATACGGTATAGCTCCTGGTAGCAACACACCTGGTGCTGATTTACAACCTATACAACTCAAAGTGAAGGCCATAGTACCACGAGACAAAATGGATGTACGACCCATGACTGCTCCAACTGACGCCAATGTACAATCCAATTTTGTTTCAGAGGTTAAATATACACCTCCACCTCTAAGCTCTTTAGGAGGGTCTCGTACTGGTGGTGGAAAAGGGAAAGGCGGTTCGAGTGGTACTGAAGTGGTTAGTGGTAAAGCAGGTGATAATGCAGAAACTACTTCTTATGCTGTCGACGGTTTATCATACGATGGACAGGGTGGCGTTAGAGATGAAGGTTCCGGACGATTCGCACCAGGTAATCAAAGCGGTGTTCATTTTGCTAAAGGGGGTAATGCCGAAAAGAATGAAATTGAAGCAGTTACTAATAACGCTGTAGCAGTTATCGGTAAACAAGTACCATCTTTGAAAGAAGTAATGAGAGGAGGAAGCTCGTTTGGTTATAGCTCTAGCAGCGACGATGGTGACGATAGCGGTGGTGGCAGCAGCGGCGGCGGTGGCTGGTACGGCGGCAGCGGCGGTGGCGGTGGGTTCACAACTATACGTAGACAATACCGACCCAATCACAAAAAACGAGATAGTGATCAGGTAAACATACCTAAAAATTTGTGGTATCATCCAGCTATCCAAAGCATGATAAAACGTATGATCGCTACGGACAAAGGTAAAAAACGTATAAAAATCGGGAGTTATTATGGTATGCTTGTTAGATCTGACCCTGGTGACGGAGATAGTCGCTTGAAATTAGTAAGAAAGATACCTAGATCACACATACCTAAAGTATTTTTAGATGACGATTTTATAGCTGAAATATTAGAGATTGTTCCAATACCTCCAAATTTAGGTGGTCCTGGAATCGCAGCAGCCGCTGTACCGGCATTAGGTTATGTAGTATCACAAACAACTGGATTGTCTTTGAATGCTAGCAAAGGATCCGCCATGGCTGCCATAGCTCAAACAGGTGAACGGTTAAATATCACCGGCAAACCATCTCCTCTGGAATTACCAGGACGCGCTAGTGGTGGAAACGAAATATCAATATCACCACCAAGCACAACACCTATAGGTTTACCTCTCAAGGAAAATAAAAAATTGAGCTCGTTGATACAGGGTGTTGAATTGAATGAAAATTTCGCTGAATGGTTAGGCTCAGCAGTCGGGTCAGGGGTCAAAATCACACGAGACATGGCCGAAAAAACCAAACAAGCCATAAAATCTGCTGTGTCCGGTTTTGAAAAATCCAGTGGAGTCAAGCTGAACAAAATAGATTATCAAAACATATTGAGCGGTATCGCGTATGACATCAAACATCCCATGGGAGGTGATTATGAACAACCTGAATGGAGCGGAGACATCAAAGGTGGTCCAGATGATGTGGACTTGGATCCAGACAACAATGTAGATTTTGTAGGTGGTGGGCGACCAGACCCAGAAGGACGTCCAGAAGAACCAACACCTGAACCAACACCGGGAACAACACCAGAACCAACACCAGAACCAGAAGGGGAACCAAAAGAGCCGTTGAGAAAATATCCTAAAACCCCGGCTGAGAGACACAAAGACACTATAGATTGGGCAAGGTCTTTCAAGTATGTAAGAGAACCAGTAGACCGGTGGGGTATCCCATTTCCAGATGAAACCATTGAGCAACTCGAGAGTCTTGACATACAAGCCATAGAGTTTGAAAAAAGTGTGACCAAAGAGATGGTGATACAAGAACTTATCGATGCCTGGCATGCTGCAAAAGAGAAACCGACAACAAAAGTCATGCTACAGGGAACTGAATACGTACCGTATGAAGATGCAGTAAAAGCACGAGAAGTGGAGTATAGTTTTAAAGATCCTGCGCCACACTTCCAAGCCGAACGGGAAGCAGATTTCCAGAAAAAACACCAAGAGTTGAATCAATTCTGGGACGATAGAAACACATACACACGTAAAAGTCCATTTGCTGACCATGGGAGCTACGGTTATCAGTATAGAGAGAAGCATATGGAATTCAATCGCGACACACCTGAAGGTGCTGAATGGCAAGAAAACTATTTGAAGTATATAAAAGGTGAAATTTTAAAAACTAAAACATTAGAATTATTCCCAGAATACAAACCCACCGTGAAAGAGGGTGGTGTGCTACAACAACTCGCGAACATGGTATGGGAACAAAACAAAGTGAATATCCTGGCTCCAGATTATAAACTCAACATGAATCATTTCGATCCCCAACCTGATTCAAACATGTATGATTTCTCAGATATTGACGACACCGGGAAATTGATTCCGAAAACCAAAATACACAACAGACGTAACAGACGTCGTGATGGTTTGAAGACATTTAAGGAATCTTTTGATAGTATAAGAAAACTTGTGACTGGTAATTGACTTTCACGTCAATCTATATTATAATGTATATATGCATTATAGTACCAAGATAATTGAATTAGGTAGCTGTGCGTTCAGACAACCAAAAGCCAAAAGCCATTGTAGATTTGTACATGGTTATCGATTGACCGCTAAATTTTGGTTCGCAGCTAACGAACTAGACGAGAACAACTGGGTAGTAGACTTTGGAGGTCTCAAAGAACTTAAAACTTTACTACATAATCAATTTGATCACACCACATGTATTTCCGCAACAGACCCGAAACTAGATGAATTCAAACGTCTAGAGCAAGCCGGTGTATGTGATTTGAGAATCATGGATGATGGGGTGGGTATCGAAAAATTTGCTGAATGGTGTCATGCTGCAGCAGACAATTTTGTAGGTGTGATAACCAAATTGAGATGTCGATGTGTACGTGTAGAAGTGTTCGAACATGAAAACAATTCAGCAATATATGAATCATATCCAGAGCAAAAATCACAATCAACATCTGAACCGAGGGAAGAACCGGTTCAAGAGGAAGAGGTTAAACAAGCAGAAAAAAATCACTCTACAATCGAAGGTGTAATCAGACAGTCAACAGATAATCCATTACCAAAAGATGATGGAGAAGTAATTAACGAGAGAACCGGACAACGGAAAATTGAGGGTAAATGGGTTGATCCAAAATATGCCGGGAAGACAAAAAACACTTGGTTATTCTAATTATGAAAATTGAAACATTAAACATAGCAGAGGATTTTTATAGTGTACAAGGTGAAGGTAACACCAGTGGTGTACCAGCATACTTTATCAGACTCAAAGCATGTAACTTGATGTGCGGAGGACCGGACGGTAGTTTGATGAAAGAAGGCAAAGCCACCTGGTGGTGTGACACGGAGTATGTATGGCGCAAAGGTCTAGAGAAACCATTTCAATATCTCGTTGATAGATGGAAAGAAGAAAATGTATATGACTGGATTAGACAAGGCCGTGTCAACTTGATCTGGACCGGTGGAGAACCGTCCATTCCTAAAAACCAGCGCGCGATAATCAATTTCTTGGACTGGTTTTACGAAAATCACTGTGCTGACAAATGGGAAGCTCAATCAATTTATAATGAAATAGAAACAAACGGTACAATCTATTTAGAAGATGGTTTGTTTGATAAACTGAAACAGATCAATTGTTCAGTCAAACTTGAGAACAGCGGCATGAGTAAAGATCGACGCATCGTTACTGAAGCGTTGGAGCGAATCATGCAACATCCAAACTATTGGTTTAAATTTGTTATCAGTACAGAAGAGTGTTTGAAAGAAATTGAACGTGATTTTATTGAACCATTTAATATACCCCCTAAACGTGTGTTGATGATGCCCGGTTTAGATAAACAAGAAAATTATCATGAACGTACCAAGTTTTGTATGGAGATGGGTAAGAAATATGGTTATACTGGCTTGACAAGATTGCATGTTAGTGCTTGGGATCAAACAACAGGAGTATAAATAATTACATGACAATGTTAAGACGTTTAAATGGTGGAGTAGTACTCTGTTGTGGTAAAGCTAAATGCCCGGTTGTTAATTTAGAAAATGAAAAACAACTCTCGATCACTGATGATGATGGTAACAAGGTGAAAATGGATATTGATCAAGCCAAGTTACTCACACAAGCGATTGAACAACTAGAACAAGACAAGTGATCCCGTACTGGTTGCAGCTGATTGCTGGAACTGGTGTAACTGCCATAATTGTGTATGGTAGTATATTTAATATACCTAGAAATTGGTTGAAATCAAAATCTTGCGTATTAAAAGAGTTCTTAAGTTGCAGTTTGTGTGTAGGCTTCTGGAGTGGTTTTGTTTTGAGCCATTTCATCAATGATACTGTCATACAGCATGGTGTGATAGGTTTTGCAACATCTGCTACGAGCTGGTTATACGATAGTGTAGTAGGTTCTAATCAAGCTAGAGAGGTTTACTTAAATAAAAAGATAAAAATGTAATTCGATTGAAAAAAATTTTTTTTTAAATAAGTATTCAAAATGAATATCTTGATAACAGGAGCAGGCGGCTTCATTGCTGGTCATTTATGCAAGCAACTAATTAATGAAGGTCATAATGTATGTGCCGTTGATATAAAAAAGAAGTCAAACTGGTACCAATGGCATGAGCATGAAAATATAGTCAATCATGATCAGACAGATATGAGACTGAAAGAAGATTGCTACAAATATACAAAAAATATTGATAGGGTCTACAATCTAGCATGTAATATGGGAGGTATGGGTTTCATACAAAACAATCACGGATTATGTTTAGAAAGTGTGTTAATACAAACACATCTTGTGATGGCATGTAGAGATAATAATGTAAGAGATATATTATATAGCTCTAGCGCTTGTGTTTATCCTGTTGAGAAACAAAGTGAAATACTAGATAAACAAGCACAAGGCCTCAAGGAACATACAGCAATCCCAGCGCACCCGGAGGATGGGTATGGGTGGGAAAAACTTTTTTCAGAAATAATCACACAATATTTTGAACAAGATTTTGGACTCAACCCTCGTATATGTAGATATCATAATGTATACGGACCGTACGGTACATATGATGGTGGCAGGGAAAAGGCCCCGGCTGCTATTTGTCGGAAAGTCATACAAGCTAAATTAACAGGGAAACATGAGATAGAAATATGGGGTGACGGTTTACAGACACGTTCCTTTATGTATATTGATGATTGCTTGACAGGTATGGATAAATTATGGGAAAGTAATTACACCAAACCAATAAACCTAGGAAGTGATCAAATGGTCTCAATTAATCAACTAGTTGATATAGTGGAAGATATTGCTGGGTTAAAACTTAAACGTAATTATAATTTAAATGCTCCTCAAGGGGTCCGTGGTCGAAATAGTGACAATACTCTCATCAAAAAGGAACTAGGATGGGCACCGAGTATTAAATTAGAAGTAGGTTTAGAAAAAACATACAAGTGGATCTGGGACCAGATGAATAAATAACTATGTGAACAGCTTCAAACAATTTGTTACTCTATATGAAAAAAGAGACACTATTGACAAATTCGTAAAGTTTTGTAACCATGGGTTAGACATACAGAGCCCTTGTGAAATTGGTTTTGTTGATGAACCTGAACATGGTATGACAACTGGGTGTTTCAGCCCGGTAACCCGTGAGATCAAAGTGTTAACAAAAGGACGTGCACTAGTTGATATACTCAGAAGCATTGCTCATGAGCTAGTACACGCTAAGCAACACGAAGAAGGAAGACTGGAACCGGGAAGTGGTGATGATGGTAGTCCTATAGAGAACGAAGCCAACTCTTTAGCTGGTGTCATAATGAGAAAATTTCAACGAGAAAACAGAGACATATATGACAACTAAACAAAAAAGTGTATTAATAAAAGTCAAAGAATTACCACCGAGTTTAGCCTTCCGCGTATGGATCCGTAAGCACATACCCAAAGGTGTTAAAATATTATTCACTACAGACAGTTGATTTACAGCTGCTAGATGATATAATATTACTATGAGAGTAGCAGTAATGGGCACAGCATGTGTCGGTAAGAGTACCTTTGTGAATGATTTCTTAAAAAACTGGGCAGGTGTGTACAGTCAACCAGAAAAAACATATAGAGACTTGGTTAAAGAGAAAAAATTAGCACACAGTAAAGAAACCTCGAAAGAGACACAACAATCAATATTAGATTTTATGGTCGATCAGCATATGTCATACACTAAAACTGACAATGTGATATTCGATAGATGTCCTGTAGACAACCTTGTTTACTCTATACATGCATATGATAAAGGGGAGACAGATATAGATGAAGACTTCATTGGTAGTTGTATACCTGTAGTGAAAGAAAGCATGCGATTTGTTGATTTGTTGTTTTATATACCTCGTGACAAAACTATACCGATTGAAGAAGATGGCTTCAGAGAAACAAACGAGCAGTATATTGACGAAATAGATAATCTATTCAAACAAGTTGAAGCATATTCACATCAAGATGGTAGTATATTTTTTCATAATGATGATAAACCTCCGGTAATTCCAATAACCGGTGATCCACGAGAGAGAATAAGACAAGCTAGTATGTACATAACAGATGGCGGTCAAGAGTATGGAGAAGGTGAAAGCGAGATCGATTGGGAGGAACTCGCTAAATTTGGTATTGAACCTCGGGATGTTTTTCCGGGAGGAAAGCTGTAGTTTGTATAAATAACTACAGATGGACAATTTTAAAAAAAATATAGACAGTTTGTACGAAGAAAATATGAACAGTATAAAAACTGTTCGTAGACAATTTTATCCTAGAAACTTTGAACTCAGTCAAGAGTTTGTAGATGCATTCAAAGCAGAATACAAAAGATTGTTAGAAGGTGGTCAACGACCTAAAGCTTTGCTCGAAAAAATGAACAAGGCTTTAAAGTTTCATATATAAAATTGAACTAATATATTTCTTATCAAACCCCGGAAATAACTCTTCCATTCAACCTGATAGGGAATTCATTATCAGTGAAAGCAGCACCACCTACACGCTTTACTGTCCATGTATGAGTAACGTTATCCATTGAAGCTGGTGCTGTAACATAACTAACTGTTACAAATTGCCCCGGGTTTGTATATGGATTTTCTCCAGTCGCGTTAATATTTACAACATTAGTATACTCAATATTAAATTGTAAACTACCTCTATTAACAACATATCTACCAGGTATATTGAAAGAAAGTGTTGCAGAATCCGGATTGTTTTGATCAAACAATGCGCTCATCTCTGTTAAATTTACATCTATAGTTTCCTTAACAGTATCTAATATTACACCTAACAAACCACCATCATTTGTAGAATTATTCGCGCTACCACCACCTGTGTAAACCAATCTATCACGCTGTGTTATATGACCGCCTAGGTCATGAGCCCCTAATATTTGAGCACTCAAACTAGTCAATCTACTGTAAAAATCATCAAATATTATGGCACTCAAAGCCTTCATATTACCATCTAAACCTCTATCATCAGTAGAAATAGGATCGGCCGGGTTAGATGCAATAAAATCTAATAAAACATTTTCAAAGTTTGAACCGTATAGCGCTTCTGTCAAAGCATCCATTCTTTCTGTTAATGTTGTATTGACAACGTACAACTTAGAAGCCGCATTAGCACCGGTTATGTCAAGATCAGATGATACAGCTGTTACCTGTGTGGACAGTGTTGTCATATTTGTCAATAGATCTGTTGCAAATGTAGTATTGTCTTGATCTATAACAAAATTATCAAACGCAAGCAACTGAGTACCGGCGGGTGATTCAATTAAAAAATAATCCCCACTTGTCATTGCATCAGTTTGAGGTAAGTCTTTTATGTTTCTTGTTTCTGCCATATCAATATAGATTATTTATACATAAACTAGTATTTGTAACATGTTCTCTATCTATCGATACTTCCTAATTTTTTAACAATCAACCGAAGAATCTCGCTCCGAACTATTTCTTCTTCACCAAACTCAAAATTAAAAATACCATTGTCTTCACTCTCTTGGTCGTTAAAACATTTCATAACAGGCCCAAAACCACTCTTTGTACCTATATCACGTTGTCGTGTATCACCGACAATAACATACTTCGAACCCTCTCCGAACCTCGTTAAAATTGTTGTAAGCTCGCTACTCGTCATATTCTGAGCTTCATCAACAATCACAAACGTATTATGAAACGTTAAACCACGTACATAATTTACAGGTATACATCGTATAAATTCTTTTCCCATCAACTCTTTACGTACCTGTACATCAATTAACTCATCTAACTTTTCAATCAACGGCATACTCCATGGTAGAAATTTATCATCTACTTCCCCTGGTAAGCTACCCATTTTTTGACTAGCGCTCTCAACAACACTACGTATATACACTACATCCTCAATCACATGCTTCTTTAATAAACACAGCGCACCGTAAACCGCTAAGTATGTTTTAGCAGTACCAGCTGGTCCATCGACAAACAACATTTTACTATCAGGTTTGAGCATCGTACCAACAAAACTCTTGTGACGGTCATTAGGTGTAAATTTATAATCTATTTTAAAATTTAGATCCCATGCTAAGGTTCCAATTTCATGCAATTTTGGTAGAGATTTCTTTCTAGACATCATAAGTAATTATTCGTGAGTAAACAAGTTGCAATCATAATACTAACTAAGAATAACCCTAGGCTACTGGAAGCATGTCTGGAAAGTATAGCTAAGCGCACCATTACTACGAGTTACAAAGTTTATATATGCGATACAGGTAGTGATGAGCATGTTATGAGTATAAACATGACGAACGCTAAAAAGTTATTTGATTCAAACACATGCAAGATGTTTGCTTTTGATGAATATAATTTCGGACAAAATAATAACGAAATGATTTTCAATCATATTCAAGAAGATTGGGTATTGTTATGTAATGATGATATAGAACTTGAAACAAACTGTATTGACCCAATGTATGAATGGGCTACGACACATGAACATGTTGGTAGTGTTGGATGTAAATTACTTTTCCCAGATGGTGTAATACAACACGCCGGTCAGATAGCATACAAAGACAGCACCGGTTTATTACAGTGCTCTCACCGCGGTTATGGAGAATCATCAGACTATACATACTACGGGACCGAAAAAGTTGTTGGTAATACTGCTGCTCTTATGTTAACAAATAGAAATGTTTTTACAAGTCTCGGTGGTTTTGATGAAATGTTTCAAGAATGTTGGGAAGACATACATCTCAACATGAGATATATCCTAGAAGGTTATAATAACTGGTACCTAGACCATATATATGCCACCCATCGGGAAAGTTCCTCTCGTAAACAAGATTCACCAGCAATGTTGAAACTTAGAATAGATTATACATATAAACTCAAACCATGGTTTGACGGATTAGATCATCAAAAACAATCAACAATACTCAATTATGCTGGAAACTCAAACTGAAATAAATGACGTATGTGTGTATATTTCTCACCATAATGAAGATGAGACAATAGTTACGTTATATACATATGTAAACAATGAAAACACTAGTGTTGATGTTACAGTATACATACTATGTGAAACTAAAAACATAACAAGTGAATTTGAACAAGCCTTAAATTCCATACACCCTGTAGTATTTGTAAACCGGGGTGCCGAATGTAAAAAATATCTATCACGACACAAAAGACATATCGACATCACTGGTAAAACATTTATAAATATTATTGCTGGTAGTACAAAAACAGAAGCAACAAGTACTGCAAAACTACCGGAACCGGAACAAAAAAAAATCGCGATAGTAGGTTATATATTTTATCCAGAATATTTTACCTCTATGTACAACCACGCAGCGAGATTAGCTAAGGAAAACAATACTGTAATAGACTTTTACTTCTACTTATGTGACACTAACAGTAGTAAACATATGGCGAAAATTTTTATAGATCATACACATAATCATAAATGTAACAAACATGTGAATTTAATAGGTAGTTGGTGTAAAAACAAAGGTAGAGATGTAAGACCTTTTTTAAGTTTCATAACTAACGGTTATTATAAAAAATATGATTTAATATGTAAAATACATACTAAAAAAACAACATATTTACACCCGGAGTGGAGAGATACCTATTTAGAAAGATTGCTTCACCCAAACGAATTCTCTAAACATATTGATAAATTAACCATCAACAAAGTTGGTATAACAAGTATAGATATGTTTAAAATTGAAGATGTACATAATGCATCTTCTTCAAATTATATATCCTTAGGAAAGTTATTTCAGTTTTTGAAACTACCATTGAAAGAATTCCAAAAATTTAGTTTTATAGCAGGTACAATGTTTTGGTGTGATAAAAACTATTGTCGAAAGGTTGATGAAAAGATCGATGCACAACATCTAGAATGTTTTCCAAATGAACCAATAACTGACGACGGTACGTTAGCACATGCATGGGAAAGAGCGTTCTGGATGATATGAATGTGTTTGACAGGACATTTTATAAAAAAGCATATCATGATCTCAGGTTTACACCAGACAATATGTTAGAATGGCACTTCAAAGAAGTAGGTATTAAAGAAGGTAGAGTCGGTAGTCAACAAGATCTTGATTTATTTTTCAAAAAATTACCATATACATTTGAATATGATACATATAAACGCGAAAATCATGACGTCCCTAGTAATGATTTACATGCAGCTATACATTTTTACACATATGGTTACAAAGAAGGTAGAATTTATAACAACTCTCAAAAACCGAGTGTGGAGCATACACTCGGTAGTAACATCACACAACTGGTTAACAATTCTGTAAATGTTACAGAACCATTTTTAACCCGTGATATACATGTTATATTTAAAGTTGTACCGGTATGTAATTTGAATAACTTCAGCCACACAATGGACACCTTACTACAGCAAAGCTTTGAAAATAAAACTATACACATATGCTTTAATGATATTGATAGACAAAAATATATATGTTCTTACAGCTCAGAAAATGTATTGATTTACAACTTACAATCATATACTGACTTAGTACCCCGGGACAACAACTGTAGATATGTAAATCTTCGCGAAGGTGACTACTTCACGGAGCAGAATACAATATCTAAACTTATTAGCTCACCTCTCAAAGAATTAATATCACAGAACTATAAAATATACTCTAGAGTTTTATAATTAACGTTATAAGTATTTACACACGTTATGTAACCATGAAACTTTTTGATCATAAATTTTATTATGAAAACTACGTTGACTTGAAAGGATATTCAACAGACCCGGAATCTCTTATGCAGCATTATTTACAACATGGTGTGAAAGAAAATAGATTACCTTCAAAGAACTTTTTTTATAAATTGTACCCTACCTTCGACTGGGAATATTATATTTCTAAAAAAAGATTAAAAAATTATAATGAAGCTCAAGCTATATGTCATTACTATACTCATGGTAATGACGAATTATATATAAGACCTGTTGAAAAACCTGTTGAAAAAAAATCAAATTCTAAAGAACATTTCATCGATTCTAATGAGATGGGAGATGGGTTTGACGCAGATTTTTACATGAAGACATATCCAGATGTAATTGAAGGTGGCTTCAACACCCCGGAACTGGCATATAAACATTGGAATCAACATGGTAAAAATGAAAATAGAAAATGTTACGATGATAGAGAAGTTGACCTATCGTTTTATATGGATTATTACAATGACGTACCGCAGAGCTATGCAGACGCTAAAAAACATTGGTATCAATTGGGTAAACGTCTCAACAGAGCTCGAGTTATTGAATCTGCACAAGAAGTTATTAATCTACAACTATCTATTGATTATAGAATAGATGAAATTAACTCTCTAAGAGATAGACTAGATAATCTAAACTCTCTCGGTTCAGATTACCAGACTATTCGTTCAATTAAAGTAGAGATGGAGGACCATCGAAAAGCTTTGCAAAAAGAAATACTAGATATACAAAATTTTTATAAAATTTACCACCGTGTAAATGATACAACCACATCTTCAACAACTAACATAATATATACATGTATAACTCAAAATTATGATAACGCAATACCACCTCGATACATAACACCTGGTTGGAGGTATATTTTATTTTCAGACGTGTATATTGAAGCTCCAAACGGGTGGGAAGTGATATATATTGATAACCCTGATAACCTGGAACCAACCAAATTAGCTAGAAGAGTAAAAACAAGATACTGGGAGTATTTACCACAACATGATAAAAATATTTGGATTGATTCAAATGTAATTATACGTAAAGATTTAAATCAATTTTGTAATGATGTTACCGATGATGTTCATTCATGCTGGACTGTAAAACATCCAGACAGGCGATGTACATATGAAGAAGCGGTTGCAATATTAGAACTGGGGAAAGACAGAAAAGAAATTGTTGACATGCAAATCAATTCATATAAACAACAAGGGTTCCCTGCTATGCGAGGTGATCTATTTGAAACAAATTGTATTATACGTAATGATACACCGGAGGTTCGGTTAGCAATGCGGCACTGGTTCAACGAGATAAAAAACCATAGTCGTAGAGACCAATTAAGTATCAAGTATATACTATGGAAACATGATCTAGAACATCTATTCAAACTATTTCCCACCACAATCAGAGATAGATATGTTTTATGGTCAGGCGGTCATGGTAGAGACCGTGGTAAAAGGAAACCGGGAAATCACATTTTATGATATACGTTAACGTACCATTTTCACCTAAAGACACAGGTAAAGACCTAGGATATGCTTATAATAAGTTTTGCGAATCTTTACCCAACAATAATGACTGGGCATGTTTTTTAGATCATGACGCTATGTTCACGACATCGACATGGTATCACCAACTTGAGGATATAATAGATAAACATAATAATCATGGTGTGTTCGGTGCCCGAACTAATCGTATCAATAGTACATATCAATTAGTAGGTAATATTGACATATATAACCATGATATTATGTACCATAGAGAAATTGGTAAACATTTACAAAAGAAATACTATTCTGATACTTTGAGAATTACAGATGATACGGCCCAGCGCGGCTTTAGCGGTATCGTTATTTTGATAAAAAAATCAACATGGGAAAAGATTGGTGGTTTTATATCAGGGTTCAATGATGTTGATAATAATTTACGTTACAGTTTAGAGAAGCATAATATACCCATGTATATTATGAACGGAGTATATGCATATCACTGGTACAAAGCTGATCAACCGTATGATAGGTGTTATGACAAATTCAAAACAATTGACAATAACTATAAATTAAACAACATGCAGAATTTTGATATACAGAACGTTTTCCTATACAACGGTACTGCAGAAGAATTACCCATTTGACCATGCACAGTATACTAATAACAGGAGGGCTTGGCTTCATCGGAAGCAACTTTATTAAACACATTTTTAATAAATATGACTACAACATATTCAATGTTGATGTTAAAACATATGCAGCAAACTACAACAACATCAGCGAAGAAATCAATCAATCAGGCAGATACAGTTTATCAATTTGCGATATAAATGACACACATCGACTTCGCAATTTAATACAAAAAAATAATATAAATTATATTGTTAATTTTGCAGCCGAAAGTCATGTTGATAATAGTATAAATGATTCGACTCCTTTTATAAAAACTAATATAAATGGAACACATTCGTTATTAAGCTTACTTCATGATTGCCCAAGTGTTGAGAGGTATCTTCAAGTGTCCACAGACGAGGTATATGGCAGTTTAACCGAAGAAGATGATGCTTTTACCGAAAACACTCCATTGCAAGCAAATAGCCCGTATTCTGCGAGCAAGGCTAGTGCAGATTTATTATGTCGTAGTTTTTATGAGACCTTCAATTACCCCATCTTAATTACTCGCTGTTCTAATAACTACGGACCAAATCAACATGAAGAAAAATTAATTCCTTTGATGATTAAAAATGCCAAGGCAGGCAAAAAACTTCCGGTTTATGGCGATGGTAGAAATATTCGTGACTGGATTCATGTTTCAGATCATTGCTCTGGCATCGATGCGGTATTGCATGGCGGAAAAATTGGTGAAGTTTATAATATTGGTGGTGAGAATGAAGTACGTAACATTGATATTGTTAAAACAATTCTAAAATTATTAGATAAAGATGAAGATCAAATAGAGTTCGTAAAAGATAGATTAGGTCACGACTGGCGTTATGCGATTGATAATAACAAAATTCAAAATGAGTTAAACTGGTCACCGAGTATAGATTTCGAGACTGGTTTAAAAGAACTATTGAACTAAAGTAACTCGAGATATATATAAATATATGAGTAAAGAAATAGTAGGATTTACAGCAGGAAACTTTGATTTATTACATCCAGGGTATATTTATACTTTCGAGGAAGCGAAACGACATTGTGATCGTTTTTTAGTTTTCTTGCAACGAGATCCAAGTGCTACACGATTCACAAAATATAAACCTGTTATACCTTACTATGAAAGATATAAAACCCTCATGGCCATAAAATATATCGACGAAGTATATATGTATCAAACCGAAGAAGAGCTGGTTGATTTAATCAAATTTTGGAAACCCGATATTCGTATACTTGGAGAAGATTACATTGGAAAACCTTTCACGGGGGATGACTTACCACCTCGGGTGATATATACTACTCGATCACATGAGTGGAGTACTACAAGAATTAAAGATCTAATAACACAACAGACTATCAAACAAAATCCAGATATTTTAAATGAACCCGCGAGTGAATAGACATCAGCTGGTACAGAGGGTAGTACATGAAATTCGCAAAGAATTACAAAATATACAAGATACAAAAAACCCAGTATATACACCGGATGAAGAAAAAGTAATTGTTGATAAAGATCAACTACCCCAGGTTAATTCCCGAGTACAACAAGCGTTGCAAAGATGGAAAGAAAAACATGCAACTACAGGCGATGATTCTGACACTAAACTTTCACATGATGATGGAGTTGTAATCAAATCTTTAGATCAACTCTCTAAAGACACAGTAATAATATGTGTAGGTGTTAAAGAGCGCGATGAACAGATACTACGTACTTTTGATAATGTTTATAATATTGTTGTAGATGGTAAAAACCCGACGGTGATGGGCAAAGGTAGTAATATTGTTGATGTATATCAGTCTCATTTATGTAGACATGCAAAGGGTAAAATAACTGTATACACTGGTACATTATACAACAAATCTAAAACATGTATGAAGATTTGGAAACATGGAGATTTGAGAACATTTAAAATAATTGACAGTAGTTATTACCAAGATATATATGATCCTCAGAACGGTAGAATACCTACCATCATAACATCAAGCTACAAATGGATATCTAAAATTCATTCATCGACGAGTGATTCAATAGCGATATATAATATCAATCTTGAAGAGTTATCCGCCTGGGATCAAATGATCTTAAACACAAATAAAGTAACACTATGTACATAAGATTTTTTACATATATAAAAAATGAAATAAAGCTAATAGAGCAGTGGCTCAAACACCATGCTTCAATATCTGAATGGTACATGCTACACGTTGTCGATAACGGCTCGACTGATGGTACTCTAGAGCTATTAGAATATTATAAAAAAAATAAAGGTATAAATTTGTATCATCATGATGACTACACAAAGAAAGGTGAGTTTTTAAGTTCTTTAATGGTTAAATATAAATCACAACAAAGCATCCTGATACCTATAGATGGAGATGAATTTGTGGTGTTGTTTCAGAACAATAACATAAACCAACAACCGGAAAAAATTAAAAATTATTTACTAGAAATACCTTTAGCTGGCAGAGGTATGCTTAAAACATTAGGCACTTTGTTCTGTATACCGGAAAAAATTGAATGTGATGACCCGTTTAATGATATTGACAAATGGGAGTGGAAGTGGAACACCGATAAAATGAGAAAAAAGTTTTACATATCTAATACATTCAAGAGTACTGATCATGGTAATCATAATGGTATAGCTACTAATAAAAACATGAGTCAAACTGAAATAACATTATTACATTATCATAACATAGGTTATAATGATTACAAATTTAGATGTGAGCAAGATATTGAAGGTCTCGGAATACGTTTGAATGTAATAAAAGAACAGTTAGCAGCTCCAGGTGAGACACGAGGTGCTAATGGATATTTTGCTGGTAAAGAAAAGGTAAATTCATATCTAAATATAAACAACTGGAAATACGAGCCTGTTGATAAATGCGATGTACATTATAAATGGGTGAAACTTTAAAATGAAAAACACGAATGAGATATACTATAACAAAAATAAATGCTTGATTGCCGGTGAGGTGCTGATTGACTGGTCAGCTAAAGCCGGGTGTACTACTGTAGTACAGATGGTATTTAAAAAACTAGGAATCTTAAAAATGGCTCTAGACTATCACCCCACAGGATGGGTTCATGACTTCCGGGATGAAAGATATTATAATATGTATAAACATAAAGATGATTCTTTATATTTTAAAGACCCTAATATAAAAAAAATAAAGTTTGTTCGTAACCCTTACAATAGGGCAGTCAGTTCATATATACACTTGAATAGAACTAAATTAAGAGATTTAGTCCCGGAAAAAAATTTAACGTTTGAAGAATTTCTAACGTTAATGAAACATAAACGAATAGTAGATAACCCGCACTGGGGGTATCAATGTCGACAAGGGGAAATCAATTCATATAACAATGGTAAGAGCTTTTATGATAGGGTGGTAAAAATAGAACAATTTCCAGAAGTTCTTGATAGTTTATCCGATATTATCAAACTAGAACCTGTAAAATATGATACACACCATGTTGTATATGAGACTGAACAAACCGGGTATGCAGGTAATGTGAACTGGGATAAAATCAGAAATAATCTCCCATCCCCCGGTGCTTTTTATAATGAATATACTATAGACCTTGTGAAAGAGGTTTACAAATATGATTTAATGTTATACAAATATGAACACGTAGACTGACACAAACTTCTAGATATAGCTTGAGTACTTCCGGTTTATATACTATAATATTGTTATGATTTTAAAAGATATATCAAACTACGATGGTGCGTTGTTACACCAACGATTCGCTTATAAACATTTTAGAAATAAAACATTACCTATAGGTAATATAATAGCATTTCGAAGCCCCATGTTGGTTGAAGCTGATGGGATGATAGATAGCGAAGACATCATCAAAAACGAGTTTATTTATAGTGATGACGCTATAAACTTTTTATGGGAAATACCTTGTTTGAACGACCCGTTCGGTGCTGTCGCGTGGCAAAGGTTATTTAACACAAATTTAGCAAATATTTTAAGTAGTAATTATATACATGCCCCGATCGAGGTAGATGGTGATGATTTGATCGTACATAAAGAACATGAACAAAACGGTATCCAACAACCAAAAGGTAAATGTAGCGTGAGTATAACATATGTAAGAGATGGGGTAAGTTTAGGTCATACAGGTATCAATATTACTGCCGGGGAGAAAGCTCCTGACCATGCGTTCTCAACAAACTTAAACAATAACCAGATTGATCGATTCATGAAAGAGGTTATAGATATGTTTTACCAAATGAACGATGATATGTTTCTTGCTACTACTAAAACTATAGTCAAGTGAACATCTTCAACTACTTGTCAAACATTCTTTTTACTAAGAAAGACAAAGAGTTAAAAACATTAGACCAGCAGAGTGATTACCAACCGTTTTTAATAAACAGATGGTGCAGCATGCTGAACAAGCAAACATGCCGAGTTGTAAACACCACGACAAACACGATGTATCAAGTTTTCGAGAACAAAACAGATCATTATAAATTTTTGCATTATATAATCCCGCGCGAACGGTTCAAGCGTATCAATTATATTAAAAAAATAAAACCGGAAAAACAACAAGATGATGATATAAAATTGATTGCCAAAAACATGCAACTATCTACAAGGGAAATAAAACTATACAAACAACTTGACGATAACGGTAGTTGATATCACCAAAACTAAACCATAAATCATAATACATGAGCAAACAAAAAGCTAATATAGATGTTATTGAACCGAGCAAAAGCTTGATTGATCTATCCAATTCACACGATGATTCTTTAGACTCAACATTACAGGGGTATGCTGTTGATGCGCTAGAAGATGATATTGTGTTAGTTGAGTTTGTTGATCGTTTTGAAACTGGTGAAGAGATTATACGTAACGGTATAGTTATACCCGCGAATGCTAATCCAAAGGCATGGAGAGTGGGTAAAGTTGTTTTGCAAGGAGATAAAGCAACAAGTACAAATGTCGGTGATTTTGTGACATTCCCTAATAACATGGGTGTACCTGTTGGTAATGTCATCGTCAAGTCTGGAAAAGAATTCATTACTGTTAAAAAGGGTCAATTTATAAACGCACAACGGATCTTTGGCAAGCTATACAAGCTCAAGCCAACAGATCCAGTATGACACCTGGACAGCTCAACAGTATGCTCCAGAATAATGTTCTGGATTTAAAATTTACTAGGCGTCGGCCTAGACCAGGAGTGCCCGCTACCAGGCGTATGTTATGTACAATGGATGCAACTATACTAAATAGTACTAATGGTAGAACTGTCTTAAACTACTTACCACCTTCTAACACAACCCCGTTTAATTTAAGTCAAAACAATTTATGTTTAGTGTGGGATATATTAATGCAAGATTTTAGAATGGTTCCTCCCGAATCAGTAAATGTTTTAACTCGTTATCCTGGAGACGATAACTTCTGGGAAACATTCAACGATACATTTGCTAGAATGTCCGCGGATGATAAAGTTTCTTTTATGAATTCATAGTACTGTTATGTTAGTCGCTGAAAAAATAGAAAGTGTATTCATACCAATGTTACAGCATAATATTAAAATTATGTTTAATGGGAAGCAAATCCGTTCCGGTAAATTATTACTCGTTACACAAAAATCCGCAAATATAAGTATTATACTTCAAGACGAAAAATCAAAAGCTAAATCATACGAATTACCTTACCCATTTGAGTATAATATACAAGAGTCAAACAACTCGGACAAAAAAATAACTTTAAATTATACTATACCTGCTCTCAGTAACAATCGTTCAACAACTATTGAAAAATTGGACAAATATATTTCTAGCAAAAAAAAGAATCATCGGTTTTTAGGTGGTAGTGTTTATATAGTTAATATTGACTAAAATAGACTAAGTGGTTATACTATAGTTGTGGACTTAAAAAACTATTTTCCGATTGGTTATAAACCAAGCTTGAGTCAGTCTAAAGCGTTAGACAAAATACAAACTGCTTTTGAGAAAACTGACACAGTAATAATAACAGCACCTACAGGTACCGGGAAGAGTTTTTTTGCATCTACACTATCTAACAGCTCTAGCGAAATATCTAAAGAAGCAAAAGAAAAGATTTACAATTACACTGCTTTTGATGTTGACCATCATGGACAATACACAGATACAGATAATATTGAACCTCATGGAGGTTTTGTACTCACAATCACTAAAGCGTTACAAGATCAATATATCAAACTATTTAACTGTAATAGTTTGAAAGGTAAAAATAATTACATGAGTACTATTGATACAACTATGGATGTAGAGATAGAATCTGCTGTAATACCTAAAAAGATATTAAACAAACATAGAACATCTCATAAATGTAATTATTATAATGACCGAAGAGATTTGCTAGTATCGCAGTTTGGTACAACAAATTACAAAATGTTCATGAACCTCCCGGACCATGTTAAATATAGAGACTATATTATATGTGATGAAGCTAGTGAATTAGAAGATGAGTTAGTATCTCAATGTAGTTGTACTATAGAGTATGAGAGGCTCAAACGAGCTAATATATCAGTCAAAAAACTAACATCTAGTGAACCACTAACTGTATATGCATGGTTAGATGATTTAGTACAAACATTGCAAGAACAAAGAATATTTCTGCAACGGTCACTACAAAAAAAATCGCAATGGTCTCCTAAATCGCAATCAAAATATAGGTTTATAAATCAACTACTCTCTCATGTAACTGTATGTACAAATAATTACTATGAATGTGAATATGTTGTTGAGAAAGATTATAATAAGGTATCTCTTACACCTCTTTATGTAGATGCCCTGTCAAAAAATATACTATCATTCGGTAAAAAACGATTGTTGATGAGTGCGACTATAATTGACCCGGGTCGTTTCGCCAAGAGCCTAGGTATAAGTGATTATGAATATATAGAGGTTGACTCAACATTTGAACCTTCAAGATCTCCAATATATGTATCGTCTAAATACCCGCTCAGTCGTAAGACTATGGGAAATTACCTACCTAAAATAGTTTCAAATATAACCCCTATATTATATACACATGCAGATGAAAAAGGTATAATACATACACATACACACGAAATAACTCAATATATAAAAGACCACAACCCAGATCCAGATAAAAACCGACTCATATTTAGAGAACCAGGTGTCAGTAATGAAGATATATTAACCAAACATAGTGAAGATGGACATGCTTCAGTATTAGTATCACCGTCGTTAACCTATGGTGTTGATCTAAAAGATGAGTTGGCTAGGTTTCAAATTATAATAAAACTCCCATATCTACCACTACACGACAAAAGAGTTAAGCAATTATTTGATGAAGACCCAGAGTGGTATGAAAATAAAATGCTAAATTCGCTAGTACAAGCATGTGGACGCGCTACTAGAAGTAAGAATGACTACTCTGTTACATATATATTAGACGGTATGTCTACTAAAATTATATCTAAATGTAAACATAAACTACCAAAACATTTCTTACAACGGTTCGCGTAATAAATAATTATGTGAGGTATCATACATATAATTTTGAAATCAAAGATTTAATTACCCAATTCCTTTCTGCATTTGACGAAGGTGTTATTAAGAGATTTAATGTAAACAGGCAACCGGAAAAAACATTTGAAGCTAGATATGTATATGCACATAAACAACGTGTTGTACATGACTTAATAAACAAGAGCCAACATATAACATTACCAGTTGTAGCTTGTAGTTTAACATCTGTAACAAGAGACCCAGCGAGGGTGTTCAATAAAATTGAAGGTTTCATGCACCCTCAGAGATATTCACCAGAAGGTATGACAAATACTTTTGACAAAATTCCCCCGGTTAATCCAGTTAATCTGGAAATTACGATGGACATTTATAGCAAATATCAGCAAGACATAGACCAAATCATTACAAATTTTGCTCCCTACTGTAACCCATATATTATACTATCATGGAAAATACCACAGGGTGACAAATATCTAGATCCATTTTTAGATAAAGATGCACCAATACAAGAACTTCGATCCGAAGTATTATGGAACGGTACAATTGATTTAAATTACCCTAAAGAGATTGACGGTAAAACACCATGGAGGGTTTCTGCTAGCACAGGATTTACCATAAAAGGTTGGCTGTTCACAAAACCACCTAGCAAAGGAGCGGGTACTATTTTTGATATTGAAACAAACTTTGTATCTGTATCATCAATAGACGATCTTGAAGGTGGTAGTTTAAATGATTATAAAACCACAAACAATCAATAATGGGTAGGAACTCAAAAGATATAACCGATTGGGGAGATGAAAACGAACAACGACATCTCGAGCAATTAAACCCTGTAAAAAATCAACAGTTTTTAGATGAGACTGTTGAGTTTAACCCTAAAGATAAGAAAGGTAGCTTTCCCGGAAACAGACAAGGTGTATTGAGAGGAGCTCCGAGCGTGTCCTGGATTACGTTCGACAGAGAAAAAAGAAGAAAGGTCCTAGACATTAAGGCCGGTGAAACAAAAAATCTATATATCGAAGGTTATAACATGTACTATTTATCTAACCTATATTTGAGTGCAGATAATTTTAATACTTTTTCAGTACAAGCTACAGAATACAAATATTTTAAAAACAAATATACTAATCGTATAGGTACGGAAAATCAACCATTTACAGCAATACCAATTGATAATTGGACTGTAATCAATAATAGTAATATATATTTTGAATTTCCGATAGTAACAATACCCGGTACCAAAATTGATATCATACTCCAAGGACCAGCTGGTTACACTTTAGCATCCAACCATGCTTATGGTAATAATAAAGCGTATGTTTCTGTACTAACATCAGAAACAGCTACTGCAGTAGTTACAGCTACACCTACAACCGCCACGACCGCTACAACAGCTACAACCGCCACGACCGCTACAACAGCTACAACTGCCACGACCGCCACAACAGCTACAACTGCCACGACCGCCACAACAGCTACAACAGCTACAACAGCTACTGGTTGGTCATGAGTTTAATAAACAGTACTA